>Ga0209487_1001505_pt1 | contig 19652 bp, 13 predicted proteins | sample Poulit2012_FD_187524 | JGI IMG/M metagenome (GOLD analysis project Ga0209487, IMG submission 187524) | Agricultural soil microbial communities from Georgia to study Nitrogen management - Poultry litter 2012 (SPAdes) (version 2) | ecosystem: Environmental > Terrestrial > Soil > Agricultural land...
TAAAAAAGTAAATAAGTGCTGGTATTAGTGCATAGAATGCGAGTTTAATATAGGGAATCCCTATCGTTTCAGCCATGATGAAAACAGAGGCACCCATGATCGGCGGCATGATTTGTCCACCTTGTGATGCGACTGCCTCAACGGCTCCGGAAAATCTTTTGCTATATCCCAGTTTTTTCATTAATGGAATAGTAAACGAACCTGTGATAGCAGCATTAGCAGCTCCATTTCCAGTTATTGTTCCGACAAGTGCACTTGAACCAACAGAGGATAAAGCGGGACCTCCTGTTTTGCTTCCAAATACACCAAAAGCAAAATTAGTGAAAAACTGACCACCACCTGATTTCATTAAAAATGATCCAAAAATAACAAACAAGATTAAAACTGTAGAACTGACGTATATTGGTTCACTGAATATCCCAAGTGTTCCATTGAACATATGGTCAACCATTTTTTCGTACCTTATGCCAGGATGGGCTAATGCACCGGGAAAGTATTGGCCAAGGAGAATGTATGCCAGAAAGAAAACCCCGATAGCAGACATTAATATTCCATTTGTTCTCCGGGTCGCCTCGAGTACAAGTGCAAGAAAGATTGTTCCGAAAACAGTGTCACTTGCACTTATATTTCCCTGTCGACCTTGAATAGCCTCCGCTCCATTTATCATATAAACAGCTGTGATTAAAGTTAATATCACTATTAGAATATCGGCCAAACCGAACTTCTTCCCTTTTTTAAAAGGAAATAATAAGAAAATTAATAGAATAGCCCATAAGACGTGGATGCTTCTTTGTTGCCAAGACTGTAAGGTTCCGTACCCTGCTGTATACACATGAAAAATAGAGAGACCGATAGCTAGTAAGGAAATTATCAATACGAATACCCTGGAACGGTTCCATTTTTCTTTTCTTTCTTTCCAAAGGTTTTCCACATATGCAGGTTTTTCTTTAATTGTCGTGTCAATCTTTTTAGTATTTATCGTTTCTTCCACCATTTCATCTTCACCTCCAGCTTTCTGGGGATTTATAATGTGCTACCTCGTAAACCCTGAATTTGGCTCGGTAAATTACTGGCTTCTGAGTTGAGAAACCATCCATGCTTTGATAACTTTTTAACTTCATTTCTTAAAAGTAGGATACTTTCAATTGTGTGCCTTTAATTTCTACCGTCTTTTATAATTTGCATACTTAATTCTCTTCCAGTACTTTTCTAGCAATAATTAAACGTTGGATTTCGTTTGTTCCTTCATAAATCTTTGTAATCCTTGCATCTCTATAGAAACGTTCCACTGCATACTCACCGATATAGCCAATCCCGCCATGAATCTGTAAAGCCTTATCAGCTACTTTATTAAAAACATCTGAAGCAAATAATTTTGCCATGGATGCTTCTTTAATCACCTTTTTCCCATCATCCACCATTTGTGCAGCCATCATGGTTAATGTTCGAGCTGCCTCTGTTTCAGTAGCCATATCAGCTAACATCCATTGTATTCCTTGGTTACTTGCAATAGGTTTACCAAATTGTACCCGCTCTTTAGCATAACTTGCTGATAATTCAATTAATTTATCGCAAGATCCCACCGCTCTAGCAGCTAATCCTATTCGTCCTTCGCCAAGAATTTTTAATGCATTCATATATCCCATTCCAACTTCACCAATGACATTCTCTTCCGGAACAATGCAGTCATCAAGTATAACTTGTGCAGTATAAGAGCCACGTAATCCCATTTTTTTATCCGGCTTTCCAATATGAAGCCCCGGAAAATCTCTTTCAATTAAAAATGCTGTAATACCACCCTTTGCACCCTTATCCTTATCTGTTAACGCAAATACTGTAAATACATCTGCCACTGGTGCATTCGTGATAAAATGTTTTGTCCCATTAACTACCCATTGATTTCCTTTTTTTTCCGCTTGAGTAGAGAGATTTGTTGCATCTGAACCCGCGCCCGGCTCTGATAAGGCAAATGCAGCTATTTTATTTCCAACCGCCATATCCGGAAGGTATTTTTGTTTCAAGTGATCAGAAGCAAGTTTTACTAATCCTGTACTGCCGATCCCTGTATGTGCACTGATAAGCGAAACAAACCCATTGTGCGTTCTTCCAAGTTGCTCTAATATGGTGGCCTTGCCGACTGCATTTAGACCTATACCACCGTATTCTTCCGGTATGCTCATTCCGAATAAACCCAGTTCTTTCATTTTTTCTATTAAATGCAGTGGAATCGAATCTTCATCTTCTATTTGTTGTGCATATGGCTCTACTTCTTTATCAACGAAATTTTTTATCATTATTTTCATTTGCTGTAATTCATCTGTAAGTGTTGCCGGCATTTATAGTCCCCCTCATTTGATTAATCAACATTTATAATGCAACTACCATGCCAACTTCCAGTTAGAGATTAATTTAGCCTTATGAAAGCCATTGTCCATAGACTTAAAGTTTTTAAAAACACTTCTGATGGAGTATCAATACACACCGTAGAAAAACAGCATTAATTCTAAATTGAATCATTACATGGTACATTGTGATCTATCTGCGATTCAATTTTGAATTAATAATTCATTTATGTATTAAAAAAAGACCAAAATTTTTTTGGTCTTTTCCTTATGATTTTTTTACTTTTTGATCGATAAACTTTAATAAACTATAAACAGTGTTTATTGTTGGAGTAGGTACATCTAGCGCAGCTCCCCTTCTTACGATATATCCACACATTGCTTCAACTTCCATCCTTTTTCCTTGTAGACGGTCTTGCAACATCGATGTTTGATGTGATCGGGCATGTTCAGCATTAGCAAAAATCACTGATAATGTTTGCTCAGAATCCATTGAAATCCCTGCACGGATTGCGACTTCTATAGCTTCTTCTGAAATGCATGCTGCTGTTTTCCGCAAATGTTCATCATCTAAAAGTTCTCCAACTTGTGCCTGTACAATTGCTGATAATGGGTTAAAGGTAATATTCCAGAGTAACTTCTTCCACTTTTTCTCTAAAACATTATGCGCCTGTTTGGTTTCAATCCCTGCCTGTTGAAATGTTTCCGCAACCGCTAAACCTACTTGAGTTGTTACGTTGTCTAACCCGCCTATCACAAGCTTTACTCTTCCCTGCTGACGTACCTTGCCTGGGGCTTCTAAAAAAGCTTGTACATATGTTGCGGCGGACAATACGCGATCGGATCCAAAAATGTTACAAAGTACCTCTTCGTTATCTACCCCATTTTGCATCGTCAGTATAAGTGCATTTTTATTTATAACAGGAAGAAGTTGCTTTGCCATTCTTTCCGTGTCATTTGATTTCACACAAAATAAAATGAGTTCACATTCAGACAAGTCGATTAAATCATCCGTAAATGTACGATCAATATGTAAAATATCTTCATCTTTGTTAATAGTTAGTCCATTCTTTTGCAGTTCTTTTAAATGTTTACCTCTAGCTACAAATGTCACTTTATGACCGGCCTGTTGAAGTAATCCGCCAAAAAAGCACCCGACCGCTCCGGCTCCAGCAATACCAATTTGCATTAGAAGACCTCCTTTTTTTCAATACTTAAATGATATTTTTTTAACTTCCTTACAACTGTCGGCTGACTAGTTTCCAGTGCTTTTGCAATGTCATATGTACTTGCATACTTTTCAACTGCCTGCGCCAACACTTTCTCTTCTGCCATTTCCACAGCACTTTTTAAAGAGATATTTGAATTAATCGTTGTATTATTTGATTCGCGATATTCCAGAGGGAGATTTTCCATACCTATTATTTCATTAGGCGTGGTTACAACTAGCCTTTCTATGAGGTTAGAAAGCTCTCGAATATTTCCCGGCCAATTACAAGAATAAAAAAAGTCTTTTAGTTCGTAGTCTAATTGCTTTGTCATCTCATACTTATCATTAGCCTGTTTTAAAAACAGCTGGGTCAATGCCAAAATATCATCTCTTCTTTCTTTTAACGGTGGAATGGTAAAAGGTATAACGTTCAATCTATAATATAAATCCTCCCGAAAATCACCCTGTTCAATCCTATTTAATAAATTACGATTAGTAGCTGCTATTATTCTTACATCTATTTTTTTTGGCTTCGTTCCCCCGATTCTTTGAATTTCACCTTCTTGAAGCACTCGCAATAATTTCACCTGTAAAGCCAATGGTAATTCACCAATTTCATCCAGAAACAACATGCCTTTATCCGCCATTTCAAACATTCCGGATTTTCCTTTCCGGCTTGCACCAGTAAAAGCGCCACTTTCATAACCAAATAATTCAGATTCAAGCAAATCAGGGGGAATGGCTCCACAATTTATCTTTATGAAATCCCCTTCTTTTGAGCGAACACTATTGTCGAATATATATTTAGCTAAAACATCCTTACCTACACCGGTCTCACCCAGAACTAAAACCGTAGCATCAATATTAGCGATTCTTTCCGCTGTTTCATAAATTGTTTTCATTTGATTACTGTTTGTGATTATCTCGTCCATTTGATTTGGTTTGTTTTTTAAACGGTTTATTTCTTTTTTATACCTATCATTTAATTTAGTTACTTTACTTAATTCTGCTTGCAGTTCATTTAAGTCGGACAAATCTCTAATATTTGTTACTACCTTATCTACATCACCTTCTTCATTAAACACAGGTGTACCTGTTATTAAGGTTTCCTTTCCAGCATAGTTTTTTTGGACGAGGGAAATCGTTCTTTGTTGCTTCACCACCTTATGTGTAACAGAGCTTTTTAATATTCCTCTTTTAATAAGGGCATTTACATTTTTCCCTATATAATATTCTTTTGGTATACCTGTAATCCTTTCAATAGCTGAATTCGTTTTCCAAGTTACACCTCGACTATCCGTGATATAGATGCCATCATATGAGTTTTCAATAATGGCATCTAATTCACGGTTTAAATTTTTCAGCTCTTTGTTTTCACTTTTCAATTCGGATAGCGCCGATATTTCTAGACCGATCAATAACATATCTTCAGAGTCAGATAAAGGATTACACATAAAAACAAATTGATTACTGCCTGCTGCAGCAGTAATAATCTTAGGATTATTATCTGTTTCCCACACGGAAAAAATATCATGGATATTCGTCCCTGGCTTGATATTTTCCCCTAAACTACTTTCCATCAAATGATTAAAGGAAATAATCAAGCTATCTTTATCCATTACAATTGTTGGTACCGGGATATTCTCTACCATATCGACATGAATCACGATCTCACCCCTGTAATGATCAAATATTCAGTCTCACTATATGATAACACACTTTTCTGAAATTTTTACTTCATAATAACATGGAGATTTTTCATTCCGCTTCACTTTATTACATCCGACGCACTCTTCCAAATAATCCGTTCTTTCCTTTCTGGGTCATTGGCTACTTTGCTTTCAACATTAAAAAGCATCGTTAGCCTGGCCTCCAGATTATATGGTTCCCAGTCAGGTAAAAGTGGTGTATTCGGACTTCCATTATGGGCAAATGCTATCCAGGCTTGATGCATTTGTTTGGCAATATTTTGATCTGGAGAATCACCGATTAGACGTTCCATTTCGGGTTTGTTTATGCTATTCCAAACGAAAGGAATTTCCATCGCATGAGTAGCTTTTAGACCACCATCAAATACGGGACTCTCCCAGTCAAACCGATACATCCATACGGGAGATCCGTATCTCACTTGCTGTTCAGCCAATCGTACAGCCGGAAATGTGAAGATTTGAAAAGACATGACTTTTTCAAATAAGTTCCGATCTAATCTTTGATTCATGACATGCGGTTCAATTCCTTGCCATAGCGGTCCCAGCGTTTTATTTAACCGATGCACCATACCCGTTTCGTCTATTTTTTCCCAGGTTGGATCAAAGAAAGTAAATAACCTATATTCGTCTTTATTTGTTCCGATCAAAACCGGTATGTCCTGGGCAGAACCTTTTGCTATTGCTATTTCCGGATGTTCCGGAATGACCAAACCGTCAATTACCGGTCCGAGAGCCATTGGTGGTATATGCTCTGCAGCTTTTAAAATCTTATCTGCCGGTATTTCCTCTAATGCAGAAAGGTCCTTGGAATCCATCCCAAGATTACCGAGGATTTTTTTCGCCACTCTTGCAGCAGTTTCACTTTTTAATACGTTTCTTGCTGCTCCGCTCTGAAGGATAGCCTGATTGAAAAGTCCTTTTGCAGAAGGAATGGCTAACAATGTGCCAATACTCATCGCTCCTGCCGATTCGCCAAAAACAGTAATGCGGTTGGGATCTCCTCCAAAAGAATCAATATTTTCTTTTACCCACTTTAATGCTGCTACTTGATCGAGGATACCGCAATTACCTGACGAGGTATATTCATCATTAATATCATCTAAATGTAAAAAGCCCATAACTCCTAACCTATAATTAAACGTCACAACAATGACATCCCCATTTGCTGCGAATGAAGTGCCATCATAAGTGCCACTGGAGCCGGATCCGTTCATAAAAGCGCCGCCATGAATCCAAACCATCACAGGGCGGCGCTTACTGTCAGCAGCCGGCGACCAAATATTTAAGTTTAAACAATCTTCACTCATTCGGGCGTGTTCATTACCTAAAAAGCTCATTATCTCCTTGGTCGGTTGAATTGCAACTGGACCAAACATTGTCGCATCGTAAATACCTTCCCACGGCTCCGGCGGTTGTGGCGGGCGAAACCGCAGACGTCCAATTGGAGCTTTGGCGTAGGGGATCCCCTTCCATACAGAAACTTCATCAATTGTTTTCCCTTTGACTTGACCGTAATCTGTATCTACTATCGTATTCGTCATTTACGCTTCTCCTTTCATTAATTCAATGTGATCAATAGCTATGATTTTCCAGCACCTGTCTTATACTATCTGAGATAGGCTCTGACCTCTGTTTTTTCAAATTAAAATTAACATAGGTGACCGTTCCTTTTGCACATAATCGATCATCCTGCCATAATTCTTCATATAATTGTAAACTAGAATTACCGATCTTTTTCACCCATGTGTATACAGTTACATTTTTGCCAAATAAGATTTGGCTAGTATAATCTACATTCATATTAATAATAATCATTTTCCAATTCTCGAAGTTATCATCGGGTGTAAACAACTTAAAAATCTCGTTTCTTCCCGCTTCAAACCATATTGGTACAGTAGTATTATTAATATGTCCGATACCATCTGTTTCAGAGACCCGTGGTTCAATGATTGTTTCGTACATAAACGTCATCCTCTGTTTAATCGTTTTAAATAATCATGCCTATATTTAGCATCCTGCCGAACCGCTTTAGAAAAACTAGTTTAAAAGTGTTAAAGATTCAATGTCCCACCATCAATCACAAGTGTTTCTCCGGTGATAAAAGAAGATTCATCCGACGCAAGAAATAAAACTGCATGGGCTATCTCCTCAGGACGGCCAATGCGGCGTAATGCATTGGCAGTAGATAACACAGGCCATTTTTCTGTTTTCTTCCAGTCCGCTACCATATTAGTATCAATCACCCCTGGAGCAATTGCGTTTACACGGATATTCTTCTTTCCGAATTCTGTTGCTGCTGTTTTCGTAAGTGCTAGCACACTGCTTTTTGATGCGGAATATGCTGCAACAAGCTTTTGCCCTTTAATTCCTGCAATACTGGCTGTATTAATAATGGAACTACCAGAGTTCATATGTGGTATAGCAATCTTCATACCAAGAAACATACCAGTGGCATTCAGATCAAAAGCTTCTTGCCATTCTTCCAGCGAAACATCCGGTAATTTCTTTTCATCACTATTGATACCTGCATTATTAAATAAAATATCAAGGCGACCATAAGTGTCAATTGTATGCTGTACCATTTTTTCCACATCATCGGAATTCGTCATATCTGTGCGAATAAACGCTGCATTTCCTACGATATTCCTTATTAAATTTACTGTCTCCAGACCTGCTTCTTCACCTATATCCGCAACAATCACACGGGCCCCTTCTTCTGCAAATCGGATAGCCGTTGCTCTGCCAATATCTCCACCACCACCGGTTACAATTGCCACTTTATTATTCAAACGCATGTCATCACCCTTTCCTGCATTTCTGATAATAGAAATATTCGGTTATTTAATTTTGAATTTGTATTTTATCTTTAACAGCGTGTGCTAATTTAACAAAATACTTAATAGACTCCGGGTTGCTCATGGCGTCTAAACTGGCTGCCTTTTCTACCGGAATTCCGGACAAAATCTTACGAATCGGTATTTCCATTTTCTTCCCTGTTAATGTTCTTGGTATTTCTGATATAACAAAAATATCATCCGGTTTATGTCGAGGTGATACTTCTTCACTAATCTTTTGATTAATTTTCTTTTTTAATGCTTCTGTTAATTCCAGATCCTCACGCAACACTACGAAAAGTGGCATATAAGATTGATGATTATATCTGCTTAAATCAACAACTAAACTATCAAGTACTTCCGGCACGGCCTCAACTGCATTGTAAATCTCACTAGAACCACTGCGCACTCCAAATCTATTAATTGTCGCGTCGGATCTCCCATAAATGACTGCACTTCCGCGCTCTGTGATTTTCAAGAGATCACCGTGTCTCCATACACCAGGGAACACGTCGAAATAGCTTTCTTTATACCTTTCACCTGCAGGGTCGTTCCAGAAATAAAGCGGCATCGATGGTATTGGTTTCGTAATGACCATCTCACCAATTTCATCATACACCGGCCGTCCCTTATCATCATAAGAATACACGGAAACGCCAAGACATCTGCATGGAATTTCAGCTGCATACACAGGCAGGATGGCACTTCCACCTACAATCCCGGCACATATATCTGTTCCGCCACTTGTCGGAGCCATCCGTATATCTTTTTTCACACGATCATACACCCACTGAAACCCTTCTGGTGAGAGCGGTGCGCCAGTATAAGAAAAGGTGTTAAGATTGGATAAATCAAATGTTTTTCCGGGTTCAATTCCTTCTTTCATACAATTTAGTATATAACTCGGGCTCGTTCCAAACGACGTCATTGCAGTTTTTTCGGCGAGACGCCACAAGACTCCGAGATCCGGGTATGATGGGCTTCCGTCATATAGAACAATAGATGCACCTGTTACCATCGTACCAACTACCGCATTCCACATCATCCAACCTGTCGTCGTATACCAAAAAAAGCGATCCTTCGATGTAAGATTCCCTAAAAGGCCATGTCCTGATAAATTTGTCAGTAAAATACCGCCATGCCCTTGTACAATTGCTTTTGGCAATCCCGTTGTTCCTGAAGAATATAAAATCCAGAGAGGATGATCAAAAGGAACTTGTTCAAAAGTCAGTTCACCCGGTGTTTGTAAAGCCTCTTCCCAAAATGCAACATGCTCAAGACCGCCAGTATCGGGGTTTTCTTCTAAATAAGGTACCACTACCACTTGTTCAACACTCGGCAAATTTTCCGTAAGATTTTTAATCGTTTCCATTTTATCAAATGGTTTCCCGTTATATTGATAACCATCAACTGTAAATAAAATCTTCGGTTCAATTTGTTTAAAGCGACTAAGTGTACTACTTACACCAAATTCCGGAGCGCAACTTGACCAAATTGCACCGATACTCGCTGTTGCAAGGAAGGCAATCACAGTTTCTGTAATATTTGGCATATAGGCTACAACACGATCACCGCGCTTTACACCCGCTTGTTTTAAATAATTTGCTACAGCTGCAGTTTTCTTTAGCAGTTCATCCCAACTCATTTCAGAGAAAGCCCGAGTCTCCGATTGAGAGTAAACCGCTGTTTTATTCTTCTCAGCATTTCGCACGATATGTTCAGCATAATTGAGTCTAGTACCTGGAAACCAAGTTGCACCCGGCATGGATTGCTCTTCCAGTACCGATGTATAAGGTGTGGAAGACGTCACTTCAAAATACTCCCAAACACTTTCCCAAAATGCTTCAATATGATTTACCGACCATTTCCATAACTCATCGTAAGTTGTAAAGGAAAAGTCCTTCTTAGAATTTAACCATTTTATATATTTCATAATCTCCGCTTCTTCCTTGACAGCTTCTGAGGGGTTCCAAAGTATTGTTCCTTCTTTTATATCCATTTCACTCATCTCCTACTTTTGTTTTCTAACCATAAATTAAAACAGCGGCGGCAATAGCAAATACCAGCGCAATAATCGGAGCAACAACACAAATCCAAAATACCGGTTTATAACCTTCTTTATGTGTTAGTCCACAAACCGTTAAACCTGTTACAATTGCACCGTTATGTGGCAGAGAATCCAATCCACCCGAACTAATAGCAGCAATCCTGTGCAATGCTTCAGGATTAACAAGTGTGGCGTAATGACTTCCTAATGCATCGAGGGCAATTCCCAATCCGCCAGAGGCCGATCCAGTAATACCAACAATTATATTAGTGGCTACAGCGAACGATATCAGCGGAGGACCAGGAATACTCAGTACTGCAGTTTGTAACATCTCAAAGCCAACCGTTGCCGACACAACGCTTCCAAACCCCACAACAGCACTTGTATTTAAAATCGGAGCAGCAACATTCATCGCTCCTGTATTAAATGTTTTCATCGGTTGATACAAGTATTTGCGAAAGAGAATTGCAGCAATAATAATCGCTAAAGCTAAAGAAATTTCGATACTAAATTTAATAACATTTAAAAAGATCAACAGAAATATTGAAGGAATTAAGCTAAGCATAAAAGATGGGTATTTTTCCCTTTCTTCAGCTTTAAATGTATCGTTCCCTTTGGTTTCTTCGTACCCTAATTTTTTTGCCTGATATTTTTTATCTTCTCTATACAACCACCAAAGACCAAATGGAATAACAACAACAGTTGCTACAATTCCTACGATCGGAGCTGCAGTAGCAGTCGTATCCAAATAAGGAATTGGAATCAAGTTCTGAATTTGCGGGGTTCCCGGCAGCATGGTCATTGTAAATGTACCGGAGCCCAGAAAGGACGACCCGATAAAAATCGGCCACGGAATATCCAGTTCTTTAAAAATAGGCCTGGCAATTGGCATAACAGCAAACACAACAACAAAAAGGCTTACACCACCATAAGTTAAGGCAGCAGTAATAATCATCATCGCAATCATCACAGATAAGCGACTTTTTTTTCCGGTTATCCTTATAATACCTTTAGCAATACTGGATGCTGCCCCGCTATCTTCCATTACTTTTCCAAAGATCGCACCAAACAGGAAAATTAAAAAGTATTTCCCAGCGAAGTTTATAAAACCTTCCATATAAGAATCTGTTAAAGCCGCAGTTATATTAATTTTACTAGTTGCAGCCACTAATACAGCGAGAACAGGCGTTATAATTAAGAGACTGTATCCTTTTAATGCAAGGAATATCAACAATGCAAGCGCAATTAATACCCCGATAGTACTTAGCAGATCGATACCCATATTGCCCCTCCTAAGTTTTAAAAAATTAACGCTTGACACGCTCCGCAAACACACTTTTTTTAAAAAAACGTTATGGTTTCACTATCAACTTCCCATATGTTTGACGATCGGCTAATACTTCGAGTGCAGCGGGTACATCTGCAAAATTATATTCTTTATAAAGAAGGGGGCGAATCGCTCGCTGTTCATAGAGTTGCATTAAATTTTCATGAATCTCTTCCACTTTGTCCGGATTTCGTTTGCGAAATAAACCCCAATGTACCCCGACAATGGCATAATTTTTGATTAATGCATGATTTACGGGAGCGTCTGGAATACGTCCGCTGGCAAAGCCGATTACCAGTAAGCGGCCATCAAATGCAATACACTTCCGAGACCGATCGAATACATCGCCACCAACGGGGTCAAAAATCACATCGGCACCAGATCCATCAGTTTCTTTCTTCACGATATCTACAAAGTCATCAGATAAATAATCAATGGCAACGTCCGCTCCAAGGTCTTTGCATATCTGTACCTTTTCCGGCCCTCCTGCTGTTGCGATGACTTTTGCTCCTTTAGCTTTTCCCAGTTGAATAGTTGCGGAACCTACCCCACCTGCTCCTGCATGGACTAAAAGCACTTCCCCTTTTTGGATATTTGCCCGATGATATAATGCATAATAAGATGTGTGATAAGTGATAAACATGGCTGCTGCTTCGCCAGCTGACATAGATTCAGAAATAACATACACCGAATCTTCTGGAACACTGACCCACTCAGACAAGCCACCCTTGGGCAATTCAGGGGTTGCAATAACACGCTGTCCTGCTTTCAGTTTACAACCTTCACCGACAGAACGAATTATTCCCGATATCTCAGCCCCAGGCGTGAACGGGAGAGGTGGTCTTTCCTGATACTTCCCCTGGCAAAGCAATATATCAAAAAAATTAAGTGAAGAGGATTCAACTTCGATCAGCACTTTCCCCGCTTCAACAGAAGGTTTTGGGACTTCCTCTAATTTAAGTACATCTTTTGGTTCTCCTAATTCTGTAACCATCCAACTACGCATGTACATTTCCTCCCTTATATATAGATACTAACTGACTAGTGCATTGTGGCTTATATGTTAAATCACCTACAAAATAATATACGGGTGATATAGTAAAAATAACCGCTTCGACAACCGCAGATGGAATACACTCGCTTTCCGGGGGCGGCTGATGAGCCTCCTCGTGCTGACGCACTCCGGGGTCTCACCTAGGCCTCTTCTCCCCCAGGACAAGGAAGGCTTCGGCAGCGATACATCGCACGCAGAAAAAGCGGTTTTCTTTTTCAAGGAGTCTCGCGTATTCCATCTGCTGGTCTGGCTAAAGATTCAACAATATAGAATGCTAACCTAGTTGATTGGAACGGAAGGCGGCGACTCCTGTGGGAATAGCACGTGTCTGAAGACCCCGCAGTGAGCAGTAATGATGAAGGTCGACTAAAATCGCCCTTTGCGGGCAACGCCGGCATACCCCTCGCCGGGGCAAGGAGGCTGAAGCCGTGCCCGCGGCAAAGTAGACACTGTGAAAGAGGTCTTCTTGAACAGATGTCGACCTTGTACTGTTATAAAGTGAAAGCGTCCGCCTGCAGTGGAAATCAATGGTTTTTAGTCCTGACTCAGATAATCCGGATTTTGAATGCAGCATTTGAATTACGAAATTGACACGAATGTATATATAGGTGAGTATCTAATTGCACCACATTGTACTAGTATGTTAACGCGAATCTCATTAGAATCCCGTCGGCCAATTAGCAAGACGGCGTTCACTTTTCGACCCATTTTTAGCACAGGAAAATTCCAGTGTTTGCGATAGAAATTTCCTTGTATCTCTGGGGTCAATAATATCGTCAATTAAATGCTTTCCCGCTGCTTTATATGGTGAACTATCGAAACTCCATGTTTTTAGTAATTCCAGTCGTTCCGCTTCTGGATTTTCTGATTTTTGAAGTTCACGCCCATAAACAACGTTGATGCCCACTTCTGGTCCGGTGAAATTAATTTCAGCTGTTGGCCATGCGACGACAAAATCCGCCCCCATGGTTGGACCGCACATATTGCCGTATGCAGCTCCTATACTTTTTCGAATGACAATAGAAATCTTTGGCACCGTCGATTGCGCAAGCGCCTGATTCCACATCATAATCTTAGTTGGCATTTTCAGCTTTTCGGCATCACTTGATACTCGAAAACCAGGAATGTCATGTAAAAAAATAAGTGGGATATTATAAGAGTCACAAAGGCAAATAAAATCGGTCGCCTTTTCACATTCCTTAGCTCCTGCGGCTCCTGCAAATTTCATTGGCTGATTCGCAATGATACCTACTACGCGTCCATTGATTCGTGCTAAAACGGTAATGAGCGCTGTACCATACAATGACTTGAGTTCAAAGTAATCTCCATCATCTACGATTTGTTTAATTACTTTTTTCATATTGTAAGCGCGCGTTCGTTTCGTAGGTACAATATTACCAATTTTATCAAGTGTTCTATATGGATCGTCTTGTGTTTCTTTATAAGGTGCTTCTTCCGCCCCGTGTAGTGGCATATAACTTAAAAACTTCTTCATCTCTTCTATAGAAGCTTCTTCACTATCCGTAAAACGATCAGCCTGCCCTGTGAAATTCGCATGAACTTCCCAGCCGCCAAGATCTTCATTAGATACTTTTTCTCCTGTTGCTATTTCAAGCATCCGGGGACTTGCGACTGCCATCGCAGACCCTTTTAATTGTGTTACAAAATCAGAGGACACGGCTGTCCATGTTGGCCCACCAAAACTATCTCCTAATATGGCTGTAATCAATGGAACCTCTCGATGATGTAACAAAAGTTCATTTGGAAACAACATCTGGCTGATGCCATCAGATCCCATCCCATCCGGCATGCGAAGGCCCCCGCCTTCCATCAGATTAAGTAATGGGAAACCGCGTTTGAGCGCAAATTCATGAGCAGATTTTGTTTTACGAAAATATACCATTCCTTCTGTTCCTGCAAAAACTGTTTTATCCGCAGATTGTACAACTACCGGGCGGCCGTCGACTTTCGCCAGCCCGGTAACAATACCATCTCCTGCACTTTTTTCTTCACTGCCAGCCTGATCGGAATGGGCAAGCATTCCCATTTCTAAAAATGTACCAGGGTCAACAAGCTTATTAATTCGCTCTCTTGCGGTATAATGACCAAGCTGATTCTGATGTGCCATTTTTTCCTTGCCACCGCCAAGTTTTGCTTTTTCCTTTCGCTCTAATAATTCGGCTATTTCTTCTTCCATGTGCTTTATCTCTCCTATTCACTAGAGTCATTGGTGTCGATATAAAACACTATTCTTTTACAACAATCTATGAATCTTCTTTTAAAAGTCTCCGCAATACTTTACCAGAGCTTGTAGCCGGCAGACTATCACGAAATTCAACAAAACGCGGATATTTATAAGCGGCCATTTTTTCCTTTGCCCATTTGATCATATCGATTTCACTAATTTTTTCTTTGTATCCCGGCTTTAAAACGATAAAGGCTTTTACACTCTCTCCCCTTCTTGCGTCAGGTACCCCTACAACAGCTATTTGTAGAATAGCTTCATGATCATTCATTAATGCTTCCACATCTTCTGGGAAAACACTGTAGCCTGAAGACTTGATCATCTCCTTCACACGACCATTGAAGTACAAATAACCATCTTCATCTATCATTCCAATATCTCCTGTAAACACCCATCCCTCACTTAATGTTGCAGCTGTTGCATCAGGACGATTTAAATATCCTTTAAATACACCGGGATTTTTCACCGCAATTTCACCTTGTTTACCTGGTGGCAAATCTTCACCGGTTTCCATATTTACAATACGAAATGCTGTATCATAGGTTGCAATCCCACAAGATCCGTACTTGATTTGATCTATCGGCATAAATGTATCGCATGTATGTGTCTCACTTAACCCATAAGACACTTCAAAAAGCACACAACCATCCGTGAGTTGCTTCCATCTTTCTGCCAACTTTTCATCAACAGGAACGCCAAAACTTGTAGAAAAATTAAGTCTAAGTGACTTTAGATTTCTTTTTTCTACCCCCGGATGATTTAGTATGGCGAGGTTCATTGGCGCAACCGTATACATTTTATTTATTTTATAAATTTCTATGGCCTTTATCGCTGCTTCCGGTTCAAAACGTGTCAATAAAACACTGGGAGAACCACTGTAAACAGGATTGTTAACTCCCATCACCATGCCGGCTATATGACAAAGCGGGGCAACAGCTAATGTTCTATCATTTTGTTCTATTTGATAACCTTGAACATTCGCAGCTGTTTTGAATAATGCATTTCCGTATGTGAGCATCGCTGCTTTAGGTCTCCCTGTCGTTCCCGAGGTAAAAACCATTAGCCCAACATCTTCCCAAATATTAATATGTTCTGTTTCGGTAATGGGATCGTTTGTATTGATAATTTCTAAAAGATCAAAAGTCTCTTTTATTTCTTTCTTTACTGTTTTCAATTCATCAGGTAATGGAAGTGTCAGATCTTCGATGAGATAATCAGTGTAATGCGTAGTAATTGTAAACTGAAGTGCTGAAGATTTAACATTTTCAAGTTGTTTATATAATTCTTGACCAGCTATAACTGCTTTGATCTCAGCTTCGTTTATGAAATATTCCAGTTCCGATTCTTTATACATCGGGTTTAACGGAACAACAACTGCCCCGAGCATTTGAATGGCATAGTGACCAATAAGATACTGCGGACAGTTTTGCATAAATAACGCGATGCGGTCACCTTTCGTTATTCCCTGGTTTTTTAAGAAATGTGCGAGCCTGCTTGTGTGATCATATAGTTGTTTCCAGGTAATATGATTGCCATAAAAAATGTATGCTGTTTGGTCAGAACGATCTATAGCATGGTCCATTAAATATTCGTGTAAAGGTTTTTCTCCGAAGCGATAGTGAAGTGTTTCTGAAATATTTTTTGGCCAACTTTTCTTCAAAATCGATTTCAATGTTCACTTCTCCTCTTTTGCAGGCATAGTAATGGCGATATTTTTAAACCCTTATTTTATGCTCTCTTCTCTAACTTTCCGCCTTAAAATTTTACCCACATTCGTTTTAGGCAGTTCCTCTCTAAATTCAACAACGCGCGGAACTTTATATGCTGCCAGATTCTTACGGCAATAGGCAATTAACTCCGCTTCACTGCATTGTTTATCGTCTTTTAGAACAACAACGGCTTTGACTGTTTCTCCCCGATATGGGTCAGGAATTCCGACAACTACCGCCTCTTGTATTGCAGAATGTTCATAAATAATTTCTTCCACATCACGCGGATAAATGTTATAGCCACTCGCGATAATGAGATCTTTTTTACGATCTACAATATATAAATAGCCATCCTCATCCATCCGGGCAATATCCCCTGTGTAAAGCCATCCATCGCGAAGGGTTTGCGCAGTTTCTTCCGGCATATTCCAGTACCCTTTCATAACCTGTGGTCCTTTAAGTATAAGTTCCCCGACTTCCCCTACTGGAAGTTCGGTCTCCCCTTCAGCCAGATCAACAATTTTATAATCGGTAGATGGTAATCCAATTCCAACACTACCAGGCTTTCTTTCAGCAAAACTTGGATTGCAGTGCGTTGATGGGGAACTTTCTGAAAGGCCATACCCCTCTAATATCTTTGCTCCTGACTTCCCCTCAAATGTCCGCAGTATTTCACCCGGCATCGGTGCACTGCCACTATTACATATTCCAATACTATCTAAATCATATTGATCCATATCCGGATGATTTGTGATGGCTATATACATTGTCGGAACACCTGGAAAAGAAGTAGGTTGCATGTCTTTGATCGTTTGCAGTACTTCTTCCAAGTTAAATTTCGGTAAAATGATACTCATCGCTCCTGTATAGATAGAAAGATTCATACAAGATGTCATGCCAAACACATGAAAAAGCGGTATAACTGTTAGACAACGGTCTTTTCCCAGTTCAGTTTTATCTTGAAAAAACTCGTATGACTGCATGACATTAGCAAGGACATTACGGTGAGTAATCATCACTCCCTTGGATCTGCCTGTTGTCCCACCTGTATATTGCAGAACTGCTATATCTTCGGAAGGAGTAATAGCAACCGGCCGCGGAGGAGTCTTCGCTCTCTTGATAAAATCTGCAAACGGTACTGCTAACCCATCCTGATTGTCACGCCCTTCTAAACTTACTTTAATCACATGTTTTATAGCGGTTTGCTCAATAATTTCATTTAACACAGGAATGAGTGGTTCATAAATAACGATTGTTTCCGCTCCTGAGTCCTTTAATATATAGGCTAACTCTTTTCCTAAAAGCATCGAATTAACTTGTGTTACAGTTCCGCCGGCTTGTAAAATACCATAGTAACTAATACAATATTGCGGACAATTTGGAAGCATTATTGCCGCACGATCACCCTTCTCGAGACCGGCTTGCTGTAGGGAGGAAGCAAAAGCAGCCGCTTGTTCGCCGAATTCTTTATAATTGATCTCTTTCCCGTAAAAATGAAGTGCCGGACGGTTTCCATAATTAGCGATCGTTTTTTGAAGCATCTCCGGAACGGAATCATCCGGTATATTTATTTCCTTCTGAATATGTTCCGGATATTGCTTTAACCATACTCTTTCCATTTCAATTCCTCCTTCTCTTGACAGCGCTTTCATTAATTAAAGGTGAAACAGTTTTTCTAACGTCTTTTTAGACACGCCACTTCGTATCAATTCAGGAATAATATTTTCGAACACATGAGTTGGGTGCCAATTTTTCACAAGTGTTGCCAAGTTATCATTCATTACCGGGGGTCTTCCCATCCAATAATTAATCGAATCGTGAGAAAGCATAATTTGGTCTTCATATCCATTTTCCAGCAATTGCAATAGTGTCGTGATCCTTTCTTTATCCATCGGTGCGCCTACAAGTTTCTGAATGCCGAACCGGTCAAAACCTATTTTAACACCTGTTTCAAGGGTTTTTTTCTGATAATTAATATCTGTGTTACCACACATATGGCCGATAACAATTTTCTCCGGGTCTACCCCTAATTCAATGAGCAGTCGTGCTTGTTCCGGGCCCATTGTTCCTTCTTGCGTATGGGTCAGCAGCATGATACCTGTTTCTTGGTGTACCTTTGCTGCAGCTTCAAAGAACATGCGCTCATAAGATGTGATTTCCCCTTTACTTGTAGCAAGTTTAATAATGCCGGGTCGAATGCCAGTGGTAGCGATCCCATCTGTTATTTCTTTCATAAACATTTCAAAAATATCCGCTTCTGCAGTACCTAACGATTGACGAAATTTAAAGTACGTTGTTGCACCTTCTCCTTCATAATAATATCCGGTTGCACAAATAATTTGTAAGCCAGTTTCCTTAGAAATTTCTTTTAAAACTTCCGGATTTCGCCCGCATTCATTTGGTGTCGGATCTAGAACTGTTTTAACACCGAACTTCATGACCGCAATTGCTGCTTGCATACCGGCCTTAACTGCTTCTTCTTTGCGGAAGGGCCCTAAGGTAACATCTCCCGTAAAGCCCGGATAACCAAAAATAAAGTGCTCATGTATCAGCGTCTTCCCCATATCTTCAACTGAAATCCGTCCGGTTACTATGTCAATGTACGCTACCACCTACACCATCTCCCTTATTATTTAGGCTTAATCAGGTGCTGACAACGAACTTACTCCTGCAGTTTTCTCCATAATATTTTCCCGCTGCTTGTAGTCGGGAAACTGTCTCTGAATTCAACGATTCTTGGGTATTTATATGCTGCCATTTGACCTTTAGACCACTCCATAATTTCTTCCTCTGTTGTTTTTCCAACTGCATCATCATTTAAAATAATAAAGGCTTTAACCGTTTCACCGCGTTTTGGATCCGGGGCGCGAACCACACATGCCTGTTGTACAGCAGTATGCTTATACAAAATAGATTCTACTTCTGTCGGCCACACCTTAAAGCCAGCAGCATTGATCATTCGCTTTAAACGATCTACCATAAAAAAGTAACCTTCTTCATCCATTTTCACAATGTCGCCAGTTCGGAAAAACTGTTTTCCATCTTTCAGAATATGTGAAGCTTTATTTTCTTCTTCCCTGTTATAATAGCCTTTGAAAACTTGAGGCCCGTTCACAATAAGCTCTCCTTCTTCATTAATCCCAAGTTCATTTCCTGTTGATGGCTCAATCACACG
>Ga0209487_1001506_pt1 | contig 19650 bp, 20 predicted proteins | sample Poulit2012_FD_187524 | JGI IMG/M metagenome (GOLD analysis project Ga0209487, IMG submission 187524) | Agricultural soil microbial communities from Georgia to study Nitrogen management - Poultry litter 2012 (SPAdes) (version 2) | ecosystem: Environmental > Terrestrial > Soil > Agricultural land...
GCTGGTGGAATATCCGTTAACTGAAAACGACCTAACGTCTTATTATCAGCTGCCATTTCACGCTCACCTTGTAAGACATGAATATCTACTGCAGTCTGATTATCAGCGGCAGTTGAGAATACTTGAGAGTGACTCGTTGGAATCGTTGTGTTTCTTTCAATCAATTTAGTTGTTACGCCACCCATAGTTTCAATTCCCAATGATAGTGGAGTGACATCCAAGAGTAGGACATCTTTCACATCCCCTTGTAAAACACCACCTTGGATTGCAGCACCTAAGCTAACAACTTCATCAGGGTTTACACCTTTTGATGGTTCTTGTCCAGTTTCTTTTTTGAGTGCTTCTTGAACAGCTGGGATACGTGTAGATCCACCAACTAAAATAACTTTATCGATTTCAGACGCACTTAGTCCAGAATCAGAAAGAGCTTGTCTAACTGGCCCCATTGTTCTTTCAACTAAGCTAGCTGTCAATTCATCAAATTTGGCTCGAGTCAATGTCATTTCTAGGTGCAATGGTCCTGATTCACCTGCCGTAATAAACGGAAGAGAAATCTGCGTTTGACCAATACCAGAAAGATCCTTTTTCGCTTTTTCAGCTGCATCTTTCAAGCGCTGTAACGCCATTTTATCTTTAGATAAATCAATGCCATTTTCTTTTCTGAATTCAGCAACTAAATGATCAATCACTACTTGGTCGAAATCGTCTCCACCAAGGCGATTATCACCTGCTGTTGCTACGACTTCAAATGTTCCATCACCAATATCTAGAATAGAAACGTCAAATGTTCCTCCACCTAGATCGTAGACAAGTACTGTCTGATCTTGATCTGCTTTATCAATTCCATAGGCTAAAGCCGCTGCCGTTGGTTCGTTAATTATTCGTTCCACTTCTAATCCTGCAATTTTCCCAGCATCAGTTGTTGCTTGACGCTCTGAATCATTAAAATAAGCTGGAACAGTGATTACTGCTTTTTCTACTTTTTCACCTAAATAATCTTCTGCATAACCCTTAAGATATTGCAAAATAGTAGCGGATATTTCTTGTGGCGTGTATTCTTTCCCATCCACTTCAACTTTATAATCTGTTCCCATGTGACGTTTAATCGATTGAATTGTATTTGGGTTCGTGATCGCTTGTCTCTTGGCCACTTCCCCTACTTGCTGTTCACCGTCTTTAAAGGCGACGACTGATGCCGTTGTTCTATTTCCTTCTGGGTTAGGAATAATAATTGGTTCCCCACCCTCCATAACTGCTACACTTGAATTTGTAGTTCCTAAATCAATTCCAATAATTTTGCTCATTTAAAAAATTCCTCCTTCTTTTCTATATGTAGTTATTGATTCACCTTCACCATTGCCGGTCTAATGACACGATCTTTTAGAAGATAACCTTTTTGTAATTCTTCAACAACTACGTTTGTTTCATACTGATCATCACTCACTGTCGCAACAGCTTGATGAATATTCGGATCAAACTCTTCACCAACTGTTGGGATGATTTCAACACCTTCTTTTTCCAAGACGGCCGTTAGTTGACGGTAAATAATCTTCATTCCATCGACAAAATTTAGCTCGGCTTCATCTTCAGAAGCAGTCAAGAGAGCACGTTCAAAATCATCAAGTACAGGCAATAACTCTGTCACAAGAGCTTGTGATTTATATGTTAAGTCAGCCGCTTTTTCTTTTTGTGTTCGTTTACGGAAATTATCATACTCTGCTTGTAAACGAAGATGACGATTAAATAAATCTTCCTTCTCTTTTTCTAGTTCTTTCAATTTATCATCTGTCGTTTCATCAACTGTAGTTGACTCTTCCGTATGTTCTTCATCTTCATCGATGACTTCAATTTCCTCAACTTCTTCAACATTATTATCTTCAGTTTCATCGGATTGGATGATTTTCTCATCTTGCTCATCCGTTATTTTATTCTTCTCTGTCATATGACTCACCCCCTAAAACGAATACTCATGTTTTAACATTTCATTTTCCTATTTTTAAATAAATCATAAATAAGTGAGGGTGGAAATTCACCCTCTCACTTAATTAATCCCTTAACGATTTTAACAGATGCTTGTCATCAATTCTACTGATTAGCATTGCTTACTGATCATAAAATGTTTTCGACATTCGATTTGCAAGTAAATTTATAATGGAAATGACGCGATTGTATTCCATTCTTTTCGGTCCTAATAAGGCGATCGTACCAAGTTGTTCACCAGCCAATGAATATGTTGCTTTAATTAAACTCATATCTTGCAATGCATCCAGTTTATTTTCCTGACCGATGGAGACCTGGATTCCTTCTTTAGATGCTCTTAAAAGATTAGTCATCAGATCTTCTTGTTCTATCATCGAATAAAGTGAATGGATTTTCTCAACATCATTAAATTCCGGTTGGAGTAATAAATTTGTTATTCCACTCATATACACATTGTCTGATTGCTGATTAGACAATGCTCCATGTAAATATTTCAAAGCAAGACTGACATCTTCAATATAAGCAGCTAATATATTATTGATTTCGGATTCAATCTTACTGTGCAATTGATAGATTGGAATTCCATTAAACTTATCATTTAAAATATTTACAAGTTTTTCTAAATCAGAAGCCGTAATTTTTTCAGGTATTGTAAATGAACGATGCTCAACATGTCCATTTGTCGTCACTAAGATAGCTACTGCAGATGTTTTAGAAATTTGCACAATTTGAAGCTGTTTTAACTTTGCTTCGAATACTTCTGGACCAAGAATGATTGATGTATAGTTTGTTAATTCTGACAAAACATCAACTGCTTCTTGGACTACTTGTTCAAAATCAACTAAACCTTGATCAAAAATCGTTGAGATTAATTTCCGTTCATTTTTAGCGACATGGAAAGGGATCAACATATGGTCAACATAAAATCGATAGCCCTTTTCTGATGGAATGCGGCCCGATGACGTATGTGTCTTTTCAAGATACCCCATTTCCTCTAAATCAGCCATATCATTTCTGATTGTGGCAGGACTGTGTGAGATCTCATCTTTTTTCGATATCGCTCGTGATCCTATAGGTTGAGCAGATTGAATAAACTCATCTATAATCACTTGTAATATTAATAATTGTCTATTCGATAGCTCCATTGAAATTCACCTCTGTTAGCACTCATCTCATTCGAGTGCTAATGTTAATTATAAATTATCAAATTCATCGCCGTTTGTCAATAAAAACACATTTAACTTGAGGATATTTTTCTATTGTTAAAATATATTGACTTACTTTCCATCCACAGGATCCTCATCTAATAAAAAGCGATGAAAAACATCATTAGCAAATAATTGGCCATGTTCGGTCATCCGAATATAATCACCATCTATTTGAAGCAAATCACGTTCAACTAAATCGGTAATTTGTTGACGATAAACATCTTGAACATCGATATGAAATTTAGTTTTAAACTGATCTTGACTAACCCCGGTTCGCTTTCGTAGTCCTAGAAACATTTCTTCTTCAATTTGTTCCTTTTTTCCAATAGGATCTGTATGTAGAACGGGTTCTCCAGTTTTGTTCGCTTCTTTGACATAGGCAGGAAACGGACGCAAATTGATCAGTCTTCTACCTGGTAAATATCCTGAAGCACCTGCACCAAAGCCATAATAATATTTATTATCCCAATATGTTAGGTTATGTTGACTTTCATAACCACGCTTTGCAAAATTACTAATCTCATACTGAACGTTCCCGTTTTGTTTCATTTTATCGATCAATAATTCAAACATATTTGCTTCAACTTCTTCAGGTGGTTTATGAAGTTTTCCTTTTTGGTGACGTTGATAAAAAATCGTTTTCGGTTCGATTTGTAATGAATATGACGAATAATGTGGGAGATCAAAAGCTAAGGCTTGTTCCAATGTATTAGCGAATCCATCGAGCGTCTGATTCGGTAGCCCATACATTAAGTCAATACTAATATTCTTTAATCCATGTTTAAGAAGACGCTCAATATTTATTCCAACATCTTTCGCACGATGTAGGCGTCCTAAGTCTTCCAATAATTGATTATCAAATGTTTGTGCTCCCATTGAGATGCGGTTGACACCATATGAACAGAGTAATTTAATCTTATCTTCTGTTAAATCACCTGGGTTTGCTTCAAATGTGTATTCATCTACAGATGTCGTATCAATCTTTTTTTCAATCATTTTTAATAAATATTCTAGTTGACGTAGATTCAAAGCAGTTGGTGTCCCTCCACCCACATAAACGGTGCGCATTGAATGTTTCTCATCTCTTAAGTAAAAGTGCAATTCTTTTTCTAATGCTTCTAGATAATCGTCTGCCATACTCTCTTGATAAAAGAACTTTGTAAAATCACAATAATGACAAATCTTTTCGCAAAATGGGATATGTATATAAGTCGAGGTAATCATTTGTTGTACTCCTTTTTCTTTTTGTCAGCAGATTATGTAATGAATAATTACTTCATCTTCTATTGCGGATTCATTAGGCACTCTATCGATTAGATTGTAATTTATACCTTATTTCATAGTCAGGGGCTAACTGTTGACGGGTGTGATTTACCAATTGCAGATTAAATGTAAAAAAAGGTCTTAGAAAGTTCCGAGAACTCGCTAACACCTTAAAAGACTTAAAGCAAATATGTTCACCCCTTTTATCTGATGAACATATCGCTTTATACTATACTTACTCATCTTCCATTTTCAAAACAGACATAAACGCTTCTTGTGGAATTTCAACTGAGCCAACCATTTTCATTCGCTTTTTACCTTCTTTTTGTCGTTCTAACAGTTTTCTTTTTCTTGAAATATCTCCACCATAACATTTTGAAGTAACATTTTTCCGCATAGCTTTAATCGTTGATCGAGCAATGATCTTATTGCCTATCGCAGCTTGGACAGGTACTTCAAACTGTTGTCTTGGAATCAATTCTTTTAATTTATCGACAATATACTTTCCTCGGTCGTATGCAAAATCACGGTGAACGATAAATGAAAGCGCATCAATAGGCTCACCATGCAATAAAATATCCATTTTGACTAACTTGGATGGTTGATAACCTTCAATTTCATAATCCAATGAAGCATAACCCTTTGTGTTTGATTTCAGAGCATCGAAGAAGTCATAAACAATTTCCGATAATGGGATATTGTAAATCACATTAACCCGGATATCATCTAAGTAGTCCATTCCAATAAATTCACCGCGTTTTCTTTGACACAGCTCCATCACTGGCCCTACATAATCATTGGGAACCATAATCGTTGCTTTTACATATGGCTCGTAAACATCCTCAATCATTTGTGGTTCAGGCATAAATGAGGGGTTATCAATTGAAATCCTCTCTCCATCTGTTTGTTCGACTTCATAAATAACACTTGGAGCAGTTGTGATTAAATCAATATTAAATTCTCGTTCAATCCGCTCCTGGATAATTTCCATATGAAGTAAACCAAGGAATCCACATCTGAAACCAAAGCCTAACGCCTGAGAAGTTTCAGATTCATATTGTAAGGCAGAGTCGTTTAACTCAAGCCTTTCTAACGCCTCACGTAAATCGTTAAACTTATTTGGATCAATTGGATAGAGCCCACAAAATACCATCGGATTCATTTGACGATACCCTGGTAAAGCCTCAGACGCTGGATTATTGGAAAGCGTGATCGTATCACCTACGTGTGAATCAGCAACGTTTTTAATTGAAGCTGTTAAATAGCCAACATCTCCTACTTGTAATTTGTCTGTCGGGGTCAATTTTGGATTAAATACCCCTACTTCATTTACTTCAAACTCTTTATCAGTGGCCATCATTTTAATTTTGTCGCCTACTTTAACTGAGCCGTCCTTCACTCTAACATAAGCAACTACACCACGGTATGAATCATATAGTGAATCAAAAATAAGCGCTTTTAACGGGGCTTCCGGATCACCCTCAGGAGGTGGAATTTGATCTACAATCGATTCTAATATCGATTCAATTCCAATGCCTGATTTTGCGCTAACTAATAATGCATCATCACCGTCGATGCCAATCACATCTGTTATTTCTTTTTTGACCCGATCAGGATCAGCATTTGGCAAATCAATTTTGTTGATAACTGGAATGATTTCTAAATCATTATCTAAAGCTAAGTAAACATTTGCTAATGTTTGTGCTTCAATCCCTTGAGCCGCATCGACAACTAAAATGGCACCTTCACAAGCAGCAAGACTTCTCGATACCTCATAAGTGAAATCAACATGACCAGGCGTATCAATTAAGTGGAAGATATATTCCTCACCATCATGATGTTGATATTTTAGTTGAACAGCATTTAATTTAATCGTAATGCCTCTTTCTCGCTCTAAATCCATACCATCAAGAAATTGTTCTTTCATTTCACGTTGAGATAAGGCTTGTGTTTTTTCTAGAATTCGATCAGCTAATGTCGATTTTCCATGATCAATATGTGCAATAATGGAAAAGTTTCTGACATTTTTTTGTTTTCTCTCTTTTGTCACTCTATTCACTCCTATTATGACGGACAATCTCCAATCTAGATTATAGCAGTGAAACCGCATGGATTCAATTATTTATTATTGTTACCCAAGCAATTAGGGTGATTATTTTTTTAAATACATCTTCACATTATTTTAGCCAAGTCACTGATCACTGTGATTATTCCCTCATAGATAAGTAAGCCGGATTGTTCGACGATTTGTGCTATTTGATAAGTTAAAGATTCTCTGGCGTTAAAATGATTTTCTAGAGTCACTTCTTCAGCAAAATCTTGATAGAGATCAGACGAACTCAATATAATCGTTTGGTCATTTGATTTTACTTCTGGATTGGATTGGATTTCTTGATCAGACAAATAAGTAACAACAAGAATTATTAAAAAAATGACAATAAATGATTTGATGAAAAATTTTGCCATGAATATTTACTTCCCTTCTGTTAGATTGATGGTCACTTGCTCTGCATCCCAATAATATTCAGAAAATACTTCTGCAAAAGCAGCAACTGTTCGGTATAGCTCTTCTAAGGTATTGTCCACACCTCCAAATTCTATGAGGATGGCATTAGCTGAAATGTCTTGGTTGTAAACGCCATTCCGTCCTGAACCGCCCATTTCTGCTACACCTCTACTGATACCTGGGTAAGCTTCATCTAATTGTTGATGTAATGCCGTAGCTAGTTGAGCATTTTTTTCATTTTCTTCAAAATCAGCACCGATTACAAAAAACAACTGTGCATAATCTTGAGCATTAATGGTAACTGTTGTATCGTCTTTTCTCCGACTATCTCTATGAATATCAAAAATATAATTCACTTGTTTATTTTGATTAACAACTTCTTCAACAATTGGTCTTGAAGCTTGATAGGATTGCCAATAATCCCATCCCTTATCGTGTAGGACTTGACTAAAATCGGTTTGATCAACTAATGATCCAATACCATAATCCGCAAGTGATTTTTTCAATTCTTCACTAATCAAAGACACATTAAGCTCCGAATGAAATGCAGAGCTTGGATCCGAGACATTATCTAAATGCGGTAAAAACGATTCACGATTATGTGTATTATAAATAAAGACTGTGGCGTCCTTTATCTCACCATTCGGCTTACTTTTCTCTACTTCTTCAGGTGAATCAATGACATGTCTATCTTCTAGAATAATCTCCAAAGGCGGAGCAGACTCTACTGGTAAATTTGAATAATTTGTTTCTGCTTGACCAATAATGATTCGATTTTGATATGGGTAAAATCCTGGTAATTCATTACCGAATAATGTTCTGATATCCGTTCGATTAAGTTGAGTGGTAAGTTGCAAAACAAAATCGGAGAAAGTGATATCTGGCAGTGCTTGATTGAAGTGAATTTGTAAAGGTTTTAACTCCGTAGATAGAAGAGTAAAGTAAAAGTCTGATGGAATATGTTCAGCTTCCTTTGAAATAAAAGATGGTGATTTACCTTTACCTAGCGGCAAAGACACGATGATTCCAATGATTGAGAATACGACAAACCAGACAAGAAGTGATCCTAAGATTGTCTTTAAGTATATGATGAATTTTGATTTTTTTTGTTTGAATTTTATTTTTGCCATAAAAAAACCTACCCTCTCTCTTGCTTAATAGACTATATGATAGAGAGAGGTAGGATAGAACTTTCAATATGAAATTAACGAGTATAAGCATTGGCTAATGAGCTATCCACACCATCGTGTAATGCACCATTAATCCCGTTTGCTAATAGATGAGCTAAATCATGGATATAACTATCCACTTCTTTTGGGGTCACCATTAAATTGTGACCCAGTGGATTCAGAACTTCCTTTATCAATTGACGTTTATCTGTTTCCGTCAAGGTGCCAATCATCCCAAATATTTTAGTTTTCTGTTCTTGTTCTGGCATGTCTGCTTCAGTTAGTTTTTTTCCTCCAAAACTTAGCGATGCTGGCACAAGACTTTTCGACGGCTGACCTTTTTCTTTGATTTCTCTTCCAAAATGTTTGAAAACATAATCAATCGTATCACTAGTTATGGTGACTGCATCAACAACAGTCGGGACACCAACTGATAGAACAGGAACACCAAATGTTTCATAACTTAACGCTTTTCTTTTATTATTGACACCCGATCCTGGGTGAATGCCCGTATCGGATAATTGGATGGTTGTATTGACCCGTTCTATTGCTCTTGAAGCAAGCGCGTCAACGGCAATGATAAAGTCAGGGTTAACTTCCTTAACAAGTCCTCGAATAATATCACTTGTTTCCATACCTGTTACACCCATCACTCCTGGAGAAAAGGCCGCCACCGATCGATAGCCATCTGTAACCATCTCAGGATGATAGGTAAATAAATGTTTGGTTACTAGTATCTTATCGACCGTTTTTGGCCCTAATGCATCTGGAGTAACATAATCATTACCCAAGCCCACAATTAAACAAGTCGCTGATTTTTTAATCTGGTTTTCCTTGATTAAATCAGCAAGTAATTCACTTAATACCTCTGCTGTTTCCTGTTGTTGTTGGCTATCTGAATTTTTTACAGCTTTTGTTTCTAAGGTAATATAACGCCCAGATTTTTTATTGATTTTCTTCTCACCAGCTTGATCTACACGGACATCAGTCACTTGAAAACCTTTGATTTTATACTCAGTTAAATTAACTCCTTCTATATCTTCTATTTCTCGCTTTTCTTCAACATACATTTCCCTTGCTTCAACAGCGAGATCCGTTCGCATTTGATACCGTTCTTCATTCTCCATTTCATCGCCCCTTTTTAAAAAAATCAATCTTTGATTATTTTTAGCTTGATCTCTTTTTTCATACACAGAAATATCGCTAATTATTTTTTATTGAAAAAAGGAATAAAAACTGGTAGAATGTTTCTGACCTGTAAATATGGTTTTTTGGATTTTAACAGGTGGAGGTGAGAATCTATGGCTAATTTAAAATCAGCTGTAAAACGAATTAATACAAACGAAAAGAAACGTCAACAAAATCAAGTCTTTAGATCATCAATGAGAACAAACGTTAAACGTGTGGAAAGTTTAGTAAATGAAAAAAACCTTGAAGAAGCACAATCGGCTTTGAAAACAGCCATCAAGTCAATTGATAAAGCTGTTCAAAAAGGTGTTGTTCACGAAAACAAAGGTGCACGTCTTAAATCTCGTTTAAATCAAAAGGTTGCAAACCTTGATGCATAATGATGATTCAAATTAAAAAACGTCCCAATACGGGGCGTTTTTTTATACTCAATGTGTTTTAACAAATAAGTTATTTATCGATTAATTGATAAAGTAAAAATTCAAAAGCTAGGTCTTTATCCATCTCTCCCCGCTTAATTGCTTGGTCTGCTTCAGCACATGCAGTTAAACAGCGATAGAGTTTATCTAAACTAAATTTCTTTTCTCTTTCCAATGACATTTTCACGACATAGGAATGCACTTTTAATTGCTTGGCCATTTGATGTTGTCGATAACCCTTATTTAATAAAATTTTCACTTGATAAATCGTTCGTAATTGTGAAGCGAGCAAAGCGATCAAGGCAATTGGTTCTTCATTGAATTTAATTAAGTTACGATAAATCTGAATGGCTCCCTGCAAATTTTTTGCAATCACCATATCTACTAGCGTCAGTCCCGTTGCGTTCCCATGGTGTGCGACTAACTCTCTTGCAATCTCTACAGTCACTTTGCCATTTTCCCCAACATAAAGCGCTAATTTCTCAATTTCTTTTTCTAATAAACCTAGGTTTGCACCCACCTCATTGATTAACAATTGTTCTGCAGCTTTGTCAATGCTGATTTGGTACTGCTTGGCCATTTGAGCAATCCATTTATCAACTTCCCATGCATTCACTTCTTGACACTCAACCACCATCGCTTGTTTCTTCAATTGTTTCGTAATTTTTTTTCGTGAATCTAACTTATCATAAGGTGCGACCAAAATGACGGTCGAAAAATCAACAGGGGCTTCTATGTAGGTCAACAAATCATCTACATTATGTTCAACCTGTGTTTTGATTTGTTTAGCAGTTAAAAAAGAAGCATGATCAACAATAATTATTTTATGATCATCAAAAAAGGGATACGTTTCGGCTTCATGTAAAACATCGCTGATCGGTGTATCTCTCAAGTCAAATCGACTGAGGCGATCCTCTGTTTCCTCACCTTTTGTCAACGATTTTATGATTTGGTTTACAATTGACTCGATCAAAAATTTTTCTTCACCAAAGATCAGATAGATGTGAGACGTTTGCTTAGCCTTTATCTTTTTCATTGCTTCGATATAATTCATTTCTTTCAACTCCGATCAGAACTTCATTAAGTTCTATCGTAATGCTTGTTTGAACTTTTGACAAGAAAAAAAGAAAGAGGTCAGGTGATGTAACCTCTTTCCTAAATATATATAAACGATTAACGATCAGACCTAGGCACCTGTTCATTAATCGATATTCGATTTTTAATCGTCTCTCTATATTGTTTACTTTGACCAGATAACTGATTATTACGCCTGTTAACTGTTACTAAGAAAGGTAAAGTTCAAGGGAAAAGATAGGAAACCATTAACAAGTTATCCAGTACAACACTATTTATGATTAGCTTATGGAATAGTGAGTGAAAACGTTCCTCCTTCCTTATTTTTATGATAAATATATTGAATCGCCCCGTTTTGATCCGTCCGATAAATCACTATATCTCTTTCTTTTAATCGAGATAAAACGAGATCACTCGGATGATTAAATCGATTATTTCTGCCGACTGGAATAATGGCCTGTTCAGGAGCAATCCTCTTAAGAAAAGCTTCGTTTGTTGATGTCATGCTCCCATGATGCGCGACCAAAAGCGTATTAATTTTTAGAGTAGGATAGTGTTTCACTATGTCTTGTTCAACTTGAGCTGAGATATCTCCAGTTAACAACCATGCTTGATCTGAAAATTGTGTATAGATGACGAGTGAATTATCATTTTTATCTTGCCAATCTTTAATTGGGCTAAGCGCATAAAATATGTGATCACCGATCGTGAAAGTTTGACCAGCCGTAATCGATTGATGCTCAACCGAAGCTGAATTCAGCATTTTTTCAGCTGAATCTGACCAAGTATAATATTCAGAAGTAATCACCGTTTTTACCGGAAAGTCTGCAATTAAATATGGTAAACTGCCACTGTGATCGTAATCCTCATGTGATAATATAATCGCATCAATCTTGTTAATACCTGAATAATGCAAAAATGGTTTGATGATTTGTTGATAGGCACGATCCGATTCTGCTTGAAAATCGGCTCCCAACGTAGCACCAATATCGTACATAATGACCGCCTTTTTATACGGCAATTCAATGACCATCGTATTTGCCTGACCTAAATCAAGAATGGTGATTTTACCAAACGGATTTAAGTACGGACCAATCTGTTGAGTAAAGAAAATTAAGCCAAGACAAATAAATCCCTGGATCATTTTCTTAAATTCTTTTCTTTCTAATTGAATCAATAAATAAAATAAGCTCATATAAAATAGAACGATAATGATAGGCGATAGTTGTCCAATGATTATTGGAAAATATAATGCTCGATCAACTACATTAAGAATGAACAAAAATAAATGATTGGCCCACTGCATGAAGATATCTAAAATACTGCTAATGAATGGGCATATGAGGCCTGATAAATAAGTGAAGAAGACTAGCGGAATGAACAATGCACTAAAATAAGTAGTTGCAAAAAGATTGACGATTAAACTTAGAGGATTGAATTGATAGAAGGCATTAATTTGGATCGGTAGAATGATTAGTAAGCTTAGACCCGAGATGAAAAGGAGTTTTAGCAATTGACTTTTTATTTGGCGTAAAATTTTCTGCGATAATAAAATAGCAAATGAAATGATATAAGAAAATTGAAAACCTAATGAGTAAATCCAATTCGGATTTAAGAAAAGTAAAAGAAGAAATGATAAACTTAAAAAATCAATCGTTGCATACCGGTTCCGTTGATACCATGCTAAATAATTTAATATACTAACAATGGCAGCACGCCAAACAGATGGAGCGCCCCCTGCCATAAATGGATAAAAAAGTATAAATCCGATCAGGAGCTGATATGTTGATTCTTTAGTCAAGCGGAAAATATAAATGAGGAGAAAATACAAGATGAAGACAATGATGTTGATGTGCAAGCCAGATATCGCTAAGAGATGAGTTAGATGCCACCTTTGAAATAACTGTTCGATCTCCATAGGTAAATCATCTCGCTCACCGAAAATAAGTGACTTTATCCAGATAGCTGTGTGGTCGCTAAATTGTTCAGTCACATTATGAAGTTGCTTTTCACGTAATCCTTCAAGTTTACCTGCTAAATTGGCTCCTTGACAATATACATCGTTTTCATCGTTAACAACAAGTTGATAATGAACCCCTTGATCCGATAAATAACTCTGATAATTGAATTGGCCCGGATTTGTTGATTGTGTAGGGAGTTGGAGCACGCCTTTTATGTCACAGCTCGCTCCAACTTTAATCGGATGATTCAATGGTGTAAAAGCCGTCACTTGATAGGCTTGTTTTGAATCGTTCGCTAAGATCGTGAAGATTGAATAGTCATCAGTTTGACTCGTCACCTCAGTTACCTTTCCTCTGAGCTGGAGCTCCTGATCAACTTGTTCTGATAAATCAGGATTTTCTTCAATAAAGTGAAAGGAAAAGAAAAGTGTAACCGCTAATAAGATGACCATTTCAAGCAATGTCACATGCTGATGCTTGAGCCAGATCAATAGTAAAACAAGCCAGATGAGAAAAACAAACAACCATGCTGTCAACTGGTTCGCATTATAAAAACCAACAAGGACTGAAATGACAATTAATAAACCTTTTTCTCTCACAAAACAACTCCTTTTTCACGAGTGAACTATTTTTATTCACTGAACAATGTGATCGTTTGTTTTTCTAAAGGAATCTTTTCAACTTTTACTTTTGCTTCTTTAAACAAGTCCATTGCATAAGGATCATTTCTATAATCGGCAGCATAATACACCGTTTTTATCCCTGCTTGGATGATTGCTTTACTGCATGGTAAGCACGGAAAGTGAGTCACATAAATTTCTGCTCCTTCCGTTTGCACACCGAACTTCGCACATTGTAGAATCGCATTCATCTCAGCATGAATCGTTCTCACACAATGGCCATCGACCAAATAACATCCGTCATCTATACAGTGAGCACTTCCTGATACACTCCCGTTATACCCACCAGCAATCATTCGATTATCTCTCACAATTGTAGCGCCGACGGTCAGTCTCTCACATGTACTTCTCAGTGCGATCATGTGGCTTTGTGTCATAAAATATTGGTGCCAAGAAATTCTTTTCATCACATTTCACCTCGTCTTTTATTCTTCTTATTGAACATAAATGTGTTCTTCTAATTGTTCGAACGTTTTATCTCCTATACCTGAGATATTTTTCAATTCAGAAATGTCACCAAACGGACCGTTCTCTTCCCTGTATTGTATGATGGATGCAGCTTTAACTGCACCTATTCCAGGAAGTCCTTCTAACTCTGATTGGGTCGCTCGATTAAGATTAATCTGTCCCTCTTTTTGACTTGACTGAAGCTGAATCGTGACCTCGTCTGATTGATTCGGAACGTAAATGACCATTTCATCATAGACTTTTTCAGCAAGATTAATTTGATTCTCGTCTGCATCATTGGTGAACCCACCAGCAGATTGAATCACATCTATGACTCGATCATCAGGACTCACCAGATAGACTCCTGGCTGATAAATTTCGCCTTTAATATCCACATATAATTTTTCGCGATGTTGATCTTTTTGCTCTTCCTCTGGATTTTCTAATAAGTCCGGTGGGGTTTCATGTGTTGAGAGATCAGATGAAGTGACTTCTAATGAAGGTTGAATTAAATCTGCTAAAAACAATTCCCAAGTTAAACCGACTAATAATAAACTACTGATAATAATAAGAATGAGATTATTTTTTATCCATTTCACAGCACACCTCTAATGTAGAATTTTTAAGATGAAAATTGACAAAAAGACTGATCGCTTTAAATCATTCGACAATGTCTCACAAAATCCCTACTTTATTTTTAAAAAAGATTTTTTTAGGTGTTTAGCTCTTAAAACGTAAGATAAACTGGTTAACCTTACGTTTTAAAGCTTATTTTTACTGTGTAATAGATTTTAGTTATTTTTATGACAAACAAAAAAGATACGATTACCTAATTCTTCCGATTTAAAATTAACAATCGGTTCGGTCTTAAAATCACTAAAGACATCAATCGATTGGAAACCGACTTTTGATAATAAGTTTAAATAGACTGGAATTGGATATGTCTTTTGATGATGTGTTTCATCAAATCGATGATAGACATTGTTTTCTTCAACAAAGAAACTGAGTTCATGGAACATTTCACCAAGGTGCTCCCCCGCATGACAAAACCATATGTACGCTAAATCATCGTACACTTCTGAGAAAAGTTGATCCGCCATGTAGTGTTGCACATAATTAAGGTCATGTACATCAAACAGAAAAACTCCTCCAGGACTCAGACTCTGAAAGATCCTTTGGAATGCTTGCTTTAACTTGTCTGTATCAGTCAGATAATTGACGACATCACAATAACTAATGACAAGATCAAAGTCAGTTAATCCAGACAACTCTGTCATATCCTGCTTTAGCCATTGAATTGAGAGGTTTTTTTCTGTCGCTAATGCATCTGCTTCTGTTAGCATGTCCTCAGACAAGTCAACGCCTGTCATTTGATAACCTCTTTCTGCAAGCCGCCAAGTGACTTGACCAGTTCCACATCCAACATCAAGAATTTTTATCTCTTCGTTTTTAATATGACTATTTTTAAACGATTCTGTGAAATTTACCCACTCTTCATAAGGCGCATCTTTCATTAAAAAATCATAGAGTTTTGCTAGATTTCCATAAGTCATGAAGACCCCTCTGTTTCTTCCAAGTCCACTGTGATAATCGGTGCGTCACCCCACAAGCGCTCCAAATTGTAGTAATTTCTTTCTTCTTCATGAAACACATGACAAACAACATCGCCGAGGTCAATCAATATCCAGCGTGCTTGGCCAAATCCTTCCATTCTCTTCACTTCACCGCCGTTTGCTTCGATATCTTCTTTGATCCCACGAGCAATCGCTTGAACTTGTCTTTCATTAGAACCTTCACAGATGACAAAATAATCCGCCATAATTGAGACATTCTTCATATCCAAGGTCAAAATATCTTCGGCTCTTTTATCATCTGCTGCTTTAACAACTTCTTTAACTAGTTGATCGATAGTCATTAATTCGACTCCTCCATTTTTCGTTTTAAATCATTATACATGTTTAGCGTCTCAGGATAGATTAAACGCTTTCGTTCAATTAAAAAATGCATTCCATTGCGAACAGCCATAAAGCAAGCTTCATCTAGATTTTCTCGTGCTTTTTTACGAATCGCTTCAATCCCTTTGAATTTTCTAGCAGGTTCGATGTAATCAGCTAAGTAAATGATTTTTTCTAAATCAGTCATTTGCCCATGTCCAGTGGTATGCCAATAAATTGCATCTTTAACCTCTTGTCTATCAACACCTAATTCTTTATCAACCAAAATCGATCCGACAGGACCATGCCAAAGTTCGTGATGAAAGCTTAACAAGTCATTTGGTAGTTGATAAGTAATAATGATCTCTTTCATCTCGTCAATAGAACGATATTTCGCATAGTCATGAAAAATAGCAGCTAACATCGTGTCCGTTTGATCGATATCATAAATAGCTGCAAGATTTAGTGCCGTCTCTAACACACGTTTTGTATGGTGATAACGTGATGTCTTTAAGTGAGGTTTAACCAAAAGTAGCGCTTCGCTTTTATCCATATAAACCTTTCTCCTTTATGAGAGCTTCGACTCGTTCTGGCACAAGATACTTGACAGATTGATTGTTTTTAAGCCTTTCACGAATCAACGTTGAGGAAATATCTACACCTGGAATATCTAAAGGTATCACTGGATAGCGTGTCTCTAAACGATAATCAGGTCGTGTCACACCCACAAAACGAACCATCTCTACTAATTGATCAATTCTATACCAATGCGGTAAATACTCAACCATATCCGCACCAATGATGAAGTAAAATTCGACCTCCGGATTTGAATCTCGCAAAGCTTTAATCGTATCATACGTATAAGACTTTCCTTTTCGCTCTATTTCAATTTGATTAATCGAAAAATATTCAACTTGATCAATCGCAACCTCCAACATCTTTAAGCGATCAGTTGTTGAAACTGTTGCCTTTTCTTTATGTGGAGGTTCAGCTGAAGGAATAAACCATACTTCATCTAAAGATAACTGACGGTAAACTTCTTCCGCTATAATCAAATGTCCGATATGTGGTGGATCAAACGTCCCGCCTAATAATCCAATTTTTTTCATTTAAAAACTCCTAAGGTAAGTCTATTTCTTTATTCGCTTCAGATTCTTTATAGAGTATAATGATACCACCAATGATTTGAACAAGTTCTGCACCTGTGCCTGCCAGTAATTGCTGAGCAACTTCTTCTTTATCTTCGAGATTATTTTGTAAAATATTGATTTTAATGAGTTCACGCTTTTCTAGTGCTTCATTAATTTGTTTAATCATATTTTCATTCACGCCGTCTTTTCCCACTTGAAAAATAGGGTTCAGATGATGCGCTTCCGCACGTAAATATCTTTTTTGTTTTCCTGTTAACATATCGATTCATCCTTTATAAATTACTTGATGTTGATCATTTGAATAAACTCATCTATAAGAGGCTCAACTGAAACGGTCTCATTTGTCCATAATTCAAAAGCAAGTTTAGCTTGATATAATAGCATTTCATGTCCGTGATGTATGCGAGCCCCTTTTTCTTTAGCCGATTTTAACAACGTGGTCAAAAAAGGTTGATAGACAATATCACTCACAACGGCCCCTTGTTTCAGTCGCTCTAGATCGATGACTTGTTCAGTTTCATTCGGTGTCATACCAACAGATGTCGTTTGTATGACAAGATCGTATTGATCTAGGGTTTGTTCAGCCTCTTGAAATGAAAGAGCTTCACCTGGTTTATTATTAACATTTAGCTCCATTACGTTTTCTGCACGGCTCAGCGTTCGATTCGCAATTGAAATATTAGCAAAATCTTCTTTCAACAATGCATGGTAAATGCCACGACTTGCCCCACCAGCTCCAAGAAGCAACACTGATTTATCTTTTTGAAAAAGATTAGGATATTGTGTTTTCAAAGCCGTTGTTAAACCTACTCCGTCTGTGTTATAACCAAACCACTTTTGATTGTGACAAACGACTGTATTAACGGCGCCTATCTCTTCAGCATCAGCACTGATCTCATCAAGATAGGGCATGATTTTTTCTTTATAAGGAATTGTGACATTGAAACCTATCAAAGGCATGGATTTCATTTTTTTGATTTCAGTCTCAAACTGATCTGGTGCAATTTCTATTAGCTGATAACGCCCCGTTGTCTTTATTTGATTAAGAAACCGCTGATGGATCCATGGCGATTGTGAATGTGAAACTGGATAGCCAATCAAAGCTAATTCCATTATAATACCCTCATTTCTAAATAATAGCTTTCCTTTTTGATACTGGTACATCAGACGGACTATGAACTGCAATTGTTGCCGGTTCACCTGATAAAGTGATCCATCCTAAGCCTGGGAAAACGATATCTACTTTCTCACCTGATATCTTCATCGTTTTTTCAACGAGAGCTGGGTAATGATTGCGTTCCTCTTTTGTTGGGGGTGATAACATATCACCAAGATGGTTTTGATAAAGTTGATCAGCATTTTCCAGCTTTGTCCGATGTAAATCGATTTCATTCGGAAAATAGCAGGTAAACGCTTGACTATCCCCTTTAATGAAGTCAAATCGCGCTAATCCACCAATATAGATGGTTTGCTCGCTATTAAGTTGATACGTTCTTGGCTTAATTTCCTTTTTTGGGGTAATTCGTTTTAGATCTTTGGCTGATAAATAATGCGTCAATTGCCCCCGGTTGACGACTCCTGGTGTATCGAAAAGTGATGATTGACGGTCAAGCGGTATCTCAATAAAACCAAGTGTGGTTCCAGGAAAATAAGAAGTTGTAATCGCATCTCTTGTCCCAACGGTGTCATCAATCAGATAGTTAATAAAGGTTGATTTACCGACATTCGTACTCCCTACGACATAAACATCTTGATTCTTTCGATGATCTTCTATTGCTTGCTTCACTGTATCAAAACCATAGCCAGTTTTTGCCGATACTAAAAAAACATCTTGAACGGTTAACCCCAAGTCAGCAGCTTCTTTTTTCATCCATGAAATCAAGCGATTTAAATTCGTTGATTTGGGTAAAAGATCAACTTTATTCCCAACTAGAATAATCGGGTTATGACCTGTTAATCGGTGTAAACTTTTGATAAAGCTTCCGTTAAAATCAAACACATCAATCATTTTTACAATAAGACTCTTCGTCTCAGCAATTTGACTGATCATTTTAAGAAAATCACTATCCGTGTAAGGTACATCTTGTACTTCGTTATAATGTTTTAAACGAAAACAACGTTGACAGATAATCGTTTCATTTTTCAATGCAGATTCAGGTACAAAACCAACCTCATTCTTATCTGTTGTTTGAATTTCAACTCCACAACCTTGGCAAAAATAACGTTCTTCTAGTCTTCCCATTTTAATAATCCCTGCTTTTTAAATTTATTTAAAATGATGCGTTCAATCTTGCGATTAAAATAAGTAATCTTATCATCTGATTCAACAATCGGAACAACTAAGATTGTTTTTAAACCAGCTCGATTACCACCTAAAACATCTGTTAAAAGTTGATCACCAATGACAACAACTTCATCACGATCGAAACCCATTTGTTTTGTCGCTCTTATAAATGCGCCTTTCAAAGGCTTCTTGGCATGATAGACATATGGACGTTTAAGTGGTTTAGAAAAAAGTTCAACTCTACTTTTGTTGTTGTTCGATATAATTGTGATTTCAAGACCGCTTTCTTCCATTTCTTTGAACCATGTATAAACGTTTTCGTCAGCATGTGGTTCATTCCAAGCAACGAGAGTATTATCAAGATCAATAATAATACCTTTGATCCC
>Ga0209487_1001508_pt1 | contig 19629 bp, 16 predicted proteins | sample Poulit2012_FD_187524 | JGI IMG/M metagenome (GOLD analysis project Ga0209487, IMG submission 187524) | Agricultural soil microbial communities from Georgia to study Nitrogen management - Poultry litter 2012 (SPAdes) (version 2) | ecosystem: Environmental > Terrestrial > Soil > Agricultural land...
GGCGGTCCTGAACGGCGTGCGCCAGGTGGCGGCTGTAGTTGAGCTGCGTCTCGCGCAGGATCTGGCCGGACACCTCGTTGGCGTAGGCGAGGCTCTCCTGGGTGAGCTGGCGGCCCAGCTCCCCGCCACCGTTCTCCTGGATGGCGCGCTGGATCATGCTCTGGTCGAGCGGCTGCCCGAACACGAACGTCTCGATCCCCTGCGCCGAGCGGTTGTCGTGGGCATTGGCGTGGATGGAGATGAACAGGTTGCGGTCGGGGGTGGCGAAGGCGGCGCGGGCGGCGAGGTCTCCGCGGTAATCCTCGGAGAGGTGCACGTTGTCCTCGCGCGTCATGATTACCGTCACGCCCTGCGCCTCGAGCTGGTCGCGCACCATCTTGGCGACCTCCAGGACGATGATCTCCTCGCGTATCTCGCCCCAGCGCGCCCCGGCGAACCTGCCGCCGTGGCCGGCGTCGATGACAACGACCGGTTGCCCCTGTGAAGGCAAGGAGGGCGCCGCCAGCGCGGTCTGCTGCAGCTCTGCCGGCCCCACCGGCGGCTGGGCTACGGGAGCGGCGAGGCCGGGCGCGCTCGCCTGCGCGCCCCAGTCGGGGTCGAGCTGCGCGACCCGCTGGCCGCTCAGGTGCGGCGCGAAGTCGATGTAGAGCGTGTGATCGGCGGTGCGGCCCACACGGAAGCCGCGGCCGTCCGCGCCCAGGTCGTGATTGACCTCGATGACCAGGGCGGCGCCGTCGCCATAGTTGACGTAGTAGCTGCTGGAGATGAACGCGCCCTCGCGCTCGTCGCGCTGGGTAGTGGCGGCGAAGCCGGAGACGTAGACGAGCATCGTGTTGCCGTGCACCGCCAGGCGGTACTCGGTGTCCTCGTCGAGGTCGATGGCGACGCGGCTGTACTCGTCGTGCATGCCCACGCGGAAGCGCGGGGCGGGCGTCGCGCCGGAAGCACCGGAAGCGGCGGGAGCTTCAGCCTGCGCCACAGGCTCCTCGGCGACCGGCATGTCGACGGTGATGAGGTGGAACTGGGAGTGCCAGGCAGTATCTGCCTCAAAAGCCCGCGCAATGGGCATGAGCGGCACGTAGGAGGTGCCGTCGACGATGATCGCCATGGGCGAAGCGACATCCACGCCGTCGACGGTGAAGACGCCGGAGCGCTTCTCGAGGCCCTGGGCGACGTCGGCGGTCGTGCGGATGCGCGCGGTGGTGCCCTCGCCACTGAAGGTGAGGGTGTTGCTGGCGCTGTCGTAGTTGACGGTGATACCCATGGCACGCGCGAGGGGCACCGCCTTGGCGTAGGCGTTGCTGGAATCGCCGTGCCGGGTGAAGTAGTAGGGGCCGGCATCGTCCTGCAGTTCGTCGTTGATGGCCAGGGAGTTCAGCCGCTCCTGGGCGAAGGCTGCGGAGAACAGGACGAAAATCACAATTAAGAGCTTGGGGACGCGGAAACTCACTCTATCGGGGAGTGTAGCACGCAGTACTTTCCGGCAGATTTGAAAGCTGCACCCCGGCAATTAATGAAGGCAATTCCGGCCGTGCCAGACCCTCCAGGAAGGGGAGCAAACATCTCATTGCCGGATGGTAAAATTCGGAGAAGCGAAAGGGGGGCGGCAGTGGTAGCGAACCCGTCCGATCAGGAGCGAATCGCCCGGCGCCTCAGGATCCCTGAGCGCGTGTTGCGGGATTACCAGGAGCTCAAGCGTTGCGAGCTCGAAGAGGGCACCGGGACGGGTCCCGTCGTACCCGCCGCCCCGGGAACTCCGCCGGCCCTGCAGGGTGAGGCCCGCTGGTACACGAACCAGTGGTACCCGCTTGACTCTGCCTGGCCCGAACTGGACAGCGGCCCCCTGGAGAGGCGCGCCTTCGAACGGCGTTCCCGCGAGCGGCGGGCCAGCGACCGCCGCCACGATGAACGCCGGCGTTTCGAGCGGCGCGGCCAGGACCGCCGGGCGGGCGCGAGGCGAGCCGAGGACAACGCGTAAGCGCACTCCGGGATCCGGGTTAGCAGCGTCGCACACGTGCTAACCTCAAAGTCTGCAATGGCTCACTCTGCCCCGCCTCCCTACTACGAAGACGAAATTTCCCTGCGCGACCTCTACCTTATTCTGAGGCGGGGCCTGCCGGTTATCGCCATCGCAACCATAGCGATTGCACTATTGGCCTTCCTGTTCGTGACATTCAGCGGCAAGAGGTATGAGGCAGAGTCAACCGTACTCATCAACCCCTCCCCCATCCGCTCCGGCGACAACGCCCTGGCGATAGAGCAGCAGACCAGCGTCAACTTCGAGACCTACCAGCGGCTGGCGTTCAGCCGCAACGTGCTGGAGCAGGCGATCGCCCAGGCGGGCGTCACCGGCTACAACGTCGACGACCTGCGCGAGGGCGGCGAGGTCGAGCAACTCGTGGGCCCCTCGAACCCGACCGACATCGCGCCGCTGACCGTCTCCCATGCCGTTACCCACGGCGACCCCGAGGCGGCCGCGCTCATCGCCGAGGCGTGGGCGAACGCCACCGTCGAGACCGTGCGCGCCAGCATGCTGGCCGGCCTCGAATCGGTGATGGACACGACCATGCTGCAGCTCGGCACCGTCGAGGAGCGCCTGAACCAGCTCGAGACGCAGTGGCGGGAGTTCCAGGAGCGGGACCGCAGCGAGATCATCACCTCGCGCCTCGAGGGCGTGGCTGCGCGGCTGCCGCAGGCCGAGGGCCTCCTCGAACAGCTCGACCGCGACATCGCCATGGCCCGCGGCCAGCAGCAGGTACTCGCGCAGCTGGCGCCCAACTCCCTGGACGCGCTGGCCGGGACGCTCGAAGGGGGCACGGCTGTCGCCGCTCTCGAACTGCTGGGAACTCAGCGATCCGAGGCGCCTGAGGCGACGGAACAGAACGAAAGTAGTGAGATCCCCGCGCAGACGCTGGGCCAGGTGCGCGCCATCCTCGCCCAGGCAAACGGGGCGGGTGCGGCCGTGCCGCCAGACGCCGCTCAGAACGGCTCGGGCGAAGGCCTCGCCTCCGTCGTCGCGGCCGTCGAGCTGCTGCGCCTCACCGCCCACCTGGCGGGCCTGGAGGCGCAGCGCGCCGCGCTGGTCGGGCAGGTGGAGCAGCTGGAGGAGCAGGCGGCGAATCTGCGCACGAGTCAGGCCGATCTCATCCTTGAGCGCGACCGCCTCGAGCAGCAGCTGATGAGTACGCGGCAAACGTTCACGAATCTCTCTGCCCTCGAACCCATGCTCTCCTACGCGAACGAGCTGGTACCGGCCACCTCGCGCATCCTGAGCGGCGCCAACGTGCCCACGGATCCTATCGGGCCCGGGCGCCTGCTCGTGACGGTGCTGGCCGCGCTGGTGGGCGGCATGCTGAGCGTCCTGTTCGTGTTCCTCAGGGCCGCGGTCGCCGAACCCGAGCCCAGACCCGCGAGGGCCTAGCCCCTGGCGCCCCGCGCGCGATCGAACCGCCGCGCCAGCCGCAGGATCAGGAGCAGCCGCACCAGGTAGAAGAGCAGATCGGCCGCCCCGTAGAGCGCGACCGAGGCGAGCGCGCTCCCGAACAGCAGGTAGCCGCCCAGCAGCGCGGAGATGCGGACGATCAGGGCGGCCACCGAGAAGAGCAGGTGGACCCCCTGCGCGTGGATGACCGGCATCGCCTGCGCGGCCGGCCGGTTGACGAGGTTCAGGAACGCGCCCAGCGCAACCCAGCGGGCGTACTCCCCCGCGGTGAGCCACTCGCTGCCCATCACCAGGCCAAACAGGAACGGGCCGAAGGCGAGCACCAGCAGGAACGGCCATATGCCCACGGCGACGAGACCCAGCGACGCCCGCCTGATCGCGCCGAAAATAGGCTTCCCCGCCGCGGCATCGGAAGCAATCTGCGGGTAGAAGACCGCCCCGACCGAGTTGCCGATGAGCCGCGTGGGCAGGGCCAGGATCGTCTGGCACAGGGTGAAGTAGCCGGCGACCGTCGCCCCATAGAAGGCAGAGAGCATAATCACCGGCACCGACACCGACGCCGCGCTTATCAGCACCTCGGGCGCGCGCAGCACCGGGAAGTCCCAGTAGCGCCGGGCAATCACGCGCATGGGCGTGACCGCCCCCGGACGCCCGGACAGCGGCGCCCGCAGGAACCCGCCCCGCCCAGCCGCCCCGAGCAGCAGGGCGTGCAGGAGCCTGCCGATGGAGGCGAGCCAGATGAGCACCGCGCCGACCGGCTGCAGCAGCCCGGCGGCGGCCTGGGAGCCGTGCGTGAAGAGCGACTGCGCGACGTTCACCCGCGCGATCGCCCCGAAGCGCCGCTCGCGAATGAGCCACTGCTGCGCGACCTGCTGGGCCGCTGAGGTGAAGAGCACGAACGGCAGCAGGAACAGGTAGGGGGCAACCTGGGCGAGGTCGAAGGCGCGCACGATCGCCGGCTGGAAGACCAGCAGGAGCAGTCCGCACGCCAGGGAGACGAGCGCGGCGATGAGCAGCGACAGCCGCGCGAGCTGGCGCGCGTCCCCCTGCCGCTCGGGCAGGACGATCGCGATCGGGTAGGTGAGCGCCGCGGCCGGGCCCAGCAGGGCGACCAGCGAGTTGAAGACGCCGAGCTGCCCGAACGCCGCCGGCCCGTAGAGCCGCGTGACGACCGGGGTGAGCAGCAGGGCGATGACCTGTGCTGCCGCGGTTCCCGAAGCCATTGCTGCGACGTTGCGTACGAAGCGGTTACGCGACAGCCTTCTTATTGCCCCGATGCTCACAGCCCCCACTGACGGGGAATTATGACGCATGGGCCGCTCAGGACTGGGCTGCACCCCACGGTTCCCCCATTGGTGGGTGCGCCTGCCCGTCGGGTAGAGTGAGCGTTGCTATGGAAGGAACCGGCCAGCCTGGCGCGCACGAAGACCTGACGGTAGCGGTCATCCACTACCAGACGCCGGAGCTGTTGCGCCGCTGCCTGCCCCTCGTCCGCACGGCCGCCCCGAAGGCGAAGCTCCTCGTGATCGACACGAGCGAGAGGGACCCGCTCGAGCCCGCCGACCTGGACCCGGCGCTGGGCGCCCGGCTCATTCGCCAGCCGAACCACTCCTACGCGGCCGCCGTGAACCGCGGCATCGTCGAAACGACGACGTCCCGCTTCGTGCAGATGAACGCCGACGTGCTGGTCGAGCCCCAGACGTTCCACCACCTGGCCCGGGCGATCGACGCGACCGGCGCCGCGATGGCGGGCCCCCTGCCCTATACAGAAGGCAGAGAACCCCAGAACCAGGGTCTCCCCTACCGCTGGCACCAGCGCCGGGCAAGACGCAGAGGCATCACCGCCGTCCCCTGGCTCTCCGGCTGCCTGCAATACCTGCGCACCGACGCGATAGGGAGGGTGGGCGGGATGGATGAGAGCCTGCGCTTCTACAACGAGGACCTGGAGTGGTGCCTGCGCCTGCGCAGGGCCGGTGAGCAGTGCGTTCTCGTGGACACGCCGGTAGTGCACATAGGCGGCGCCTCAACCACCACGGCGGTGAAGCCGCTGGTCGAGGGCTTCCGCGGAGGCTTCCAGGTCACCCGCCGCTACTACGGCCCGCTGGCGACGCTCGCCCACCGCTACGCGGTCCTGGCCTACGCGTCACTGAAGTCGCGTACGAGCCGCGACGAGCAGGAGCGCGAGGCGTTCGCGCAGATCCGCAGGATGTTCTGGCGGGGGAACTTCGACGAGAGCCCGTTCGGGGAGACGCTCAGTTCGTGACGACCCAGACCCGTAACTTCACCTTCACCCGCCTGGCCATCCCCGATGTCGTGGAGATCGAGCGCCACGCGTTCGACGACGAGCGCGGCTTCAACATGGAGGCGTACAAGGAGTCGGTCTTCAGGGAGGCCGGCCTCGACGTGCGCTTCGTGCAGGACAACGTCTCCCACTCGAAGCGCGGAGTCTTGCGCGGTCTCCACTATCAGCGCCCGCCCTACGAGCACGGCAAGCTGGTCTCCTGCCTGCAGGGCGAGATCTTCGACGTGGCCGTGGACCTGCGCCCGGACAGCCCTACGTTCGGTGAGTGGGTGGGCCGGGAGCTCTCTGCCCGGAACCGCCGCATGCTCTTCGTACCGGCCGGCTTCGCGCACGGCTTCCAGGTGCTGGGCGAGGAGGCGCTCGTCTCCTACAAGCTCACCGGCGAGTACGCCCCGGCCGCCGATGCCGGCGTCAGGTGGGACGACCCCGACATCGGTATCGAGTGGCCGCTGGCCAACCCGGTCCTCTCTGCCAAGGATCGGAACCTGCCCTCCCTCGAGGAGGTCCGCAACGACTTCCGTTCCCTCCAAGAATGACCATTCCTGCCCCCACCCCTGAACAGATCGAACAGCTGGAACGCGTCGCCGTCCTGGGCGCCGGCGGGCAGCTGGGCAGCGATCTCGTCGCCGAGTTCACCCGCCTCGGCATCGACACCGCCGGCTTCACCCGCGAAGCACTCGACGTTACAGACCGAGGCGAGCTCGAACACCAACTGGGTAAGGGCAGGTTTACTCACGTAATCAACTGCGCCGCCCTCACCAACGTCGACCGCTGCGAGGCCGAAGGCGAGGCGGCCTACAGCGTGAACACGATCGGCGCCTACCTGCCGGCGGCCGTCTGCGCTGCCACGAACACGCACTACACGCTCATCAGCACGGATTTCGTGTTCGACGGCGAGAAGGGCAGCCCGTATGTCGAGGACGACACGCCTAACCCGCTGAACATCTACGGCGCAAGCAAGCTGGCGGGGGAGCAGGGGGCGCGTATCGCGAACCCCCAATCACTCATCCTCCGCATCTCCAGCGTGTTCGGACCCAGGGGTTCGCGGGGCAAGGGCGGCAACTTCGTCGAGACGATCCTCGCCAGGGCGCTCGCGGGCGACCCACTCCGCGTCGTGGACGACATAGCGATGGCACCGACCTTCACCCTGCACGTTGCCCGCGCCTTGCCCCACCTGTTGGCACCCCAGCCACGGGGAATCGTCCACCTGACAAACTCGGGCAGCTGCACGTGGTACGAGTTTGCCGACGAAATCCTGAACCAGGCGAACGCTCCCAGGAACCTGGAGCGCATCCGCAGCAGCGAGCTGAACCAACCCGCCAGGAGGCCGGCCTACTCGGTCCTGGCCACGAAACGCCTAGAGGAGCTCGTGGGCTTCCAATTGCCGAGCTGGCAGGTGGCACTGCAGGAGTACCTGGCGGTCACCGGCCGCACGCACCTGAAGGAGCAGCAATGAAGGGCATCATCCTCGCCGGGGGTTCCGGCACCCGCCTGCACCCTTTGACTCTGGCGGTGAGCAAGCAGCTCCTGCCGGTCTACGACAAGCCGATGATCTACTACCCGCTCACCACGCTGATGCTGGCGGGAATCCGGGAGATCCTGGTGATCTCGACGCCTCACGACCTGCCTCTCTTCAGGCGCCTCCTCGGTGATGGCAGCCAGTGGGGCCTGGAGCTCAGCTACGCCGAGCAGGCCAAGCCGGCCGGCATCGCTCAGGCCCTGACAATCGGCGCCGATTTTTTGGGCGACCGCAGGGTGGCCCTTATTCTGGGCGACAACATCTTCTACGGATATGGCCTCACGGGTTTGTTGCAGGAGGCCGCGAAACGGGAGCGGGGGGCAACGGTATTCGGCTACTACGTAAAGGACCCGGGGCGCTACGGGGTGATCGAGTTCGACCGCCGTGGCAAGGCGGTGAGCATCGACGAGAAGCCAGCCAGGCCGAAGAGCAATTTCGCTGTCACCGGCCTCTACTTCTATGACCGGCAGGCGGTTGAGTTTGCGAGCAGGCTCAGGCCATCGGGCCGGGGGGAGCTCGAAATTACCGATCTCAACCGCCTCTACCTGGAGCGCGGCATGCTCACGGTCGAACGCATGGGTCGCGGAATGGCCTGGCTCGACACGGGGACGCCGGAGAGCCTGATGCAGGCGAGCAACTTCGTGGAGACCGTCGAGGCCCGCCAGGGCCTGAAGATCGGTGTGCCCGAGGAGGTCGCCTACCGCAAAGGCTGGATCGACGAAGGCCAACTGACGGAACTGGGCAGAGCAATGAGCAATAACCAGTACGGCCAGTACCTCATCTCGTTAGCAGAACAGGCGGGTAGGGACGCTTAGCTTCGGGCGGAAAACAAAGTGTTACGGTATCAACGTCACTTGCCTGCGCACGACCGCCCGGCACTCGCTGGGAAGGGTCAAGGGTCGCGGCAAACCCACCATCTTTTGGGGAGAATAAACGAATGAACGTCACCATCATTGGCACTGGCTACGTTGGCCTTACCACCGGCACCGCTCTGGGTTTCCTGGGGCACAACGTAACCTGCGTTGACAAGAATCCCGAGGTAGTCGAGCGTCTTTCCCGCGGCGAGGCCACGATCCACGAGCCGGGCCTTGAAGAGCTTCTCAAAGAGGCAGACATCTGCTTCACCACCGAGATCCCGCCGCTTAAAGAGGACGGGATCGTCATTATCGCCGTCGGCACGCCCACCAAGGCGAACGGTGATGCAGACCTCCAGTACGTGGACGCAGCGGCGAAGGAAGTCGCCGACCGGATTGCGCCTGGCGTGCAGCTGGTGGTCGTCAACAAGTCGACAGTGCCCATTGGCAGCGCCAAGCACGTGCAGGGCATAATCCACCGCTGTCTGGAGGAGCGCGGCGTCGAAGCCACCGTCTGGGTTGCCTCCAACCCCGAGTTCCTGGCAGAGGGCAAAGCCGTCCACGACTCCCTCTACCCCGACCGCATTGTCATTGGCGCCGACAATCCGACGGCTATCGGCATGCTGCGCGAGATGTACGCGCCACTGCTTGAGCAGACCTTCGAGCCGCCGCTGGAAACACCGCGCCCGGAGCGTTACTCTCTACCGCCGCTGATTACCACTACGCCCACTTCGGCCGAGCTCACCAAGTACGCAGCCAACAGCTTCCTGGCCACCAAGATCAGCTTCATAAACGAGTTCGCTGGTCTGGCAGAGAAAGTAGGCGCCGACATCACCCAAGTCGCTCGCGCCATTGGCCTTGACACGCGCATTGGCCCACGGTTCCTGAACGCTGGTATCGGTTGGGGCGGCAGCTGCTTCGGCAAGGATACCCAGGCGATCGTGACGACAGCTCAGACCTACGACCACGAAATGACGATCGTGAAGAGCGCCATCGAAGTGAACCAGCGTCAGCGGCAGTATGTGGTTGATCAGCTGCAGCGCCACCTGAAGGTACTACGCGGAACGACTATTGGGCTTCTGGGCCTGGCCTTCAAGCCTGATACGGACGACCTGCGCGACTCGCCTGCGCTCACACTTATTGAGCTACTCACGGATCGGGGCGCGGTAGTAAAAGTTCACGATCCTATTGCGATGCAGAACTGCCAGCGGCAATTCCCGGGGCTGCCTGTCGAGTACTGCCCTGATCCTGAGAGCTTAGCTGCGGGGTGTGATGCTGTAGTGCTCGTGACCGACTGGAGTGACTATCGGCACTTACCGCTTTATGAGATGGGCCAGCGAATGACTGGAGATCTGCTCCTTGATGCTCGAAACATGCTTAACTCTAGCGATGTTGAGAAGCATGGCCTCAGATATGCTGGGGTCGGAGTGTAATTGGAGAAAGCGCCAACCTAGCTTGTAATAACGGTATAGACCTTTCCGCTCCGATAGACCACTACTTGCACTTTGAAGAAGGTCGCAGTAGCGGACAATCGCGAATGACGTGACAATACGTACTACGTAACGGATATACGCGCTTACCTGGAGAAACGGGGCTTCAATCGTTGTTGGAGGTGCGAATACAATGCAGACGATTAGAACTGATGAATTATCAGTTCCCTGTCTCACCTTCAGCACTTGAGATGGTACCGGTTATGAGCATTTACTCTTAGGTAGATGTGCGATAGTCGATGTTGACGTGACAACTATCGTTTGGGTGAGAGACAATCACCTAGTTTTGCATCTCAGGACTTCCCATCAGTTACCACCCCGAATGTGACTACTTTCGCGCAACGGATAGGGTGAAACTCGTCATTGTATAAGCCTCCTGCTCTGATGCGAAATATGCCAACACAAATAAATCCTGTTTATAGAATGGTGAGAACGTGTCGCTCCCCAAGTTAGCCCACGAGACAAGCACCAAACTTGCCACTTTCCGCGGTGCTTCATGGACTAGCATTGCTAGTCTTGCTCAGGCAGTCACAAATATCGTCGCTATGGCGGTCCTGGCCCGCCTGCTTTTGCCGGAAGATTTCGGCATTATGTCTGCGTTCCTCTTAGTAGCTAACGTAGGAACAATAGCGACACACTGGGGAGCGCCTACTGTACTCGTGCGCGAGCAGGCCATTTCAGCTGAAACGACAAACACCACTACAACATTCCTGCTGCTCCTATCCGCATTAGGTAGTTTGATTGTAGTTTCGTTGAGGCACAGCATCGCACAGTGGCTCAATTCTCCAGAGCTTAGTCATGCTTTGTTGCTGATTCCCTTAATCTTTATTCTGCGAGCACTCGGTGTTGTTCCCCAGGTAATGCTTCAACGGTCTATGTCGTTTCGAAGCATCGCAATTATTGAGTTAAGTTCATTCCTAGTCGGCTATGTGATTATCGCCATCAGCCTTGCCATAGCTTCACAGAGCTATTGGTCACTGGTGATCGGATTTGCTTCACAAGCAGGCCTTAGAACATTATTGTTATTTCGGGTTAGCGGCTCCCGATTAACTTTGGCAACGTCACGTACTAGCATTTCACGGATTCTGGCCGATGGCAGGGTATATGCTACGGGACAAATTGCACATCAGCTGGGCCAACAAACTGACACTTTGATTGTGGCCACTACCATGGGAGCGGGCCCCCTTGGGTTGTATAGTCGCGCACATCAACTACTTGCGATGCCGGCACGTCTGTTTTCGCAGACCGCCGACAAAGTGCTGTTTACAGCCGTCGCTACCATCCGCCACGATACTCGTAAGCTTCACGTCGCGCTTCTGTCTGCCTTAGAACTCACAACAGTAGTTTTCTTGCCTGCTTCGATTAGCGTAATACTGCTTTCACCGGAGATCGTGAGCATTTTGCTTGGTGACGGGTGGGAACAATCAATCCCTCTATTTCGAACGCTAGCACTAGGTATCTGGTTGCAACTTTTAGGACTGACTTCGCTCGCTTTTGTTAAAGCGGCAGATTCTCCTCGATCTCTTGCTTATATTCAGATTGTATATCCTGGCATTATGGCAACCGCCACTCTCCTAGGCTCGTTCTGGGGCTTACAAGGCATTACGGCTGGAGTTCTAAGTGCAATATTCCTCAATTCAGCACTGTTACTCACGACTGCAATGAGGGCCGCTGCCACACCTTTTACAAGCCTAATAGGGATGGGGCTAAGATGGGCTACGATTGCCGCCGTTTTTTGCCTACCATTAGTTATAATTTGTACTGGCCAAGGAATGCTTCCACCCACCTTGGCTCGAATATCATCAGTGTTGTTTGGTTATCTCTTGATTCTAGGGGTCCTCTTACTTACACCCAAACTAATACTTAGCCCTAGGAGTTCCGAACTTTTTGAGAGGCAGTTCAGGAGCTTGAGGTTTTTTCGGCCACGATGATTACACGGACACTCGGCCCACTTGAAATAGATTTCACCAATACGTCACACTTTTGGGCGATGCATAAATGGCAGCCGTCCGCATCCACAGCTCAGTTGGAGTGGACTGAATAGTGGTTATCGTTGCCCTACTTAGCTTGTTCGCACTGTTGCTGTTTTGCGTATGGGCACTCCTAGCATACAGATGGCCGCTCCAGACGTTTGCAGTGCTGTTTTTTTCGATATTGACCTTGCACGAGCGAACACAGCTCGAGAACTTGCTCGGCAATATTACTGCCGCAACTTCTGGTGGCGCATCGTTCGTCGACATTCTCTGGCTCGGGTTTCTGCTTGGTGCAGGTTTGTCATTGGCTCCTAAGTTCAAGCTCAAGACAAGCCTCCAATTGCCCTCAGCTATATGGCTACTCCTACCATATACTCTTTGTAGCATTTTCCTACCGATACTCGGAGCAGTTATATTATATATACAGTCCGACTCGGGACTCAGTTATCTTTCTACCGGCGCAAGGCAGCTTCAGTGGTTCTTACTCGCCGTGTTCGCATTTGGGCTTGCGCAAAAGTTCTCCACGCGGTCACTTCTTTCCATTCTAGTTAATACGGTGCTCGCCAGCGTCCTATTTCATGCTGCATACGCCTCCATGCAGTGGCTTGTAACCGAAGGCGTTCTCCCGCCATCGCTGAGGTACATCGATACTGAATACTTTTCAAATAATGAGTGGTTCAAAAGGAGTCCTCGACCAACTGGCTTTACTTTGCGACCAACGGCGCTAGCACTCATAGGAACAATAGGGCTGAGCTTTGCACTAGCCGAATTAACGAACAATACCAGGGGCAGGATTAGCAAGTTGCTGCTGCTCGTTGGAAGCATGACGTGTCTACTATTTTCGAGTGACAGACTTATCTTGCTCGGAGCAGTATCTGCAGTCTTCGCCGTTGGCGCTCTACTCGTTTTCCGACAAACTGTTAGGCTGCGAACAACCATAGGTGCGCTGGCCTCTGTCTTGCTAGCACCAGCGCTCCTTTTCATCCTCCCGGAATATCATAGGATCCGGATTACTCGGCTGTTTAGTGAACAATTGTTTGAGGAGCAGAATATTTCTGAACGGGTAGAGAGATGGGTGTATTATTTGAATGATATAGTACCTAGCTACCCATTAGGTACTGGCATACAACCTACCTACGCTGGCACACTTCCTGTGGATAACTATTACCTGACAACTTTTGTGCAAGGCAATGTTCTTTACTTACTGTTCTTCCTAGTTTTTATGTTGGGCCTGCTCTGGTTGTCACTTAACTTATTGCAGCGCAACTATCCAAATACTTTTCTCGGCAGCAGCCTCGCGTTTCTTACTGTTGCAACCTTAATTAGTTCAGTTGGGGCCGCTCCACTTTTTGATGTCCCCTATATCGCTTCAATCTGGATACTTACTGGTGCCTCTCTAGCTGCGTACAAGGTGTAGATGGGACGTCCACTCGTAGTTGCTCCTGGTTCACTCGTAACAGCGGTATATGCACTTAGCATTATATTAGGACCGTACGGCATAAGCCTTGTTGCGATACTCGGCCTGTCAGCTGCCTTTACCCGGCACTTTCCGCCCTCCTCGCACGGGATTATCAGAGGTAGCATACTTTTCATTCTTCTCGGGGTAGCAGCCACGCTTACACAGGTAATGCGCAACGAACCTTCGCCAAGTAACCAATACCTACAAGACTTATCGAATTTGGAAGCGACCGGGTACGACAGCCGTTCTGATGGTACAAGTCACTTGCTCGTATCACACTGGCAACTCTCCCAAGCAACTAGTTGGAACCCAAGTTCTGGAGCAAATACGCTTGCAAAGTATCAAGGCGACGGGTTCTGGCGATTCCAGCGGTACTCAGCTTCAGGTGGTGAGAACACACATATTTCATTAAGAGATTCGATACCCCTAAATGGTGATAAGCCTATCACTGTGAGCTTTCTATACCGCCATGACGGCACATCGGCAGAATTAGGTTTTGATTTTCTTACTAATGCTGGATCTAATAGGGTAGAAGTTACACAGGTCGGCTCCAGACAAGTCGCCATCGGTACTGCACAATTTCTACCAAAAGATGAGGATGATGTTTTACTTCGGGCAGTGAATTTGTCCTCGTTTCAAGGAGACTGGACGTATCTAGATCTCGCACTTTATCGAGTGGAATCTGGTGATATTGCCCACGCTTACGTTCTAGAGGAGAAAGCAGGCTCCGAATGGCATGACATTTTATGGTGGATCGGGACTGGCCTTTTATACATTCTCGCAGTTCTAGGGCATCTACACTTATCGACAACTGGTCGCACTTTTATAGTTCGTGGACTAACAGTCGGACTAGTACTGATGAGTTCTGTTACGCTGCTGGTGCACTTCTTTCCCGCTATCCACGTTTCCAATCTAATAGGATTCGAAGCCACCCGGGGTTTTCGGTTTCACTGGTTATCTAGTCACCCGAATATCCTTGGACATCAGGTAGTCCTCACTCAGGTGTTACTCGTGCTATTGGCACGTACCACACGCGAACGGCTTTTGGCGCTGATCGGCCTACCAGCTCTAATCCTCACTGGCTCTCGTACAGCCTTTCTGGCCCTAATTCCAACGATATTGTACGCCCTACTTCCATACTTCCGCTTCCGTCATTTGAGTCTTGCATTCCAACTACTAAGTGTTACCATGGTTTCTTCAGTAGTACTACATCTATTGCACCCCACAGGTTTCACTGCAATAGATGTTCGGTTGGAGGCGTGGAGGGCCGCAATTCACGCATGGTTGAGTGCGCCTCTAGCCGGTATAGGCCAAAACGAACTAGCAATGTATATTCACCTACACCCCTCAGACTTTTACTTTCCCCAAGCAGTAAACCATGCGCACAATCAGCTTCTTAGTGTGCTATCTGAAGGCGGTATTATTAGCTTGTTTGCGCTCCTCATATTGCTCTTTCGTACAGTAAATCCATTAGTTCGTATCAGCGCGAGACATGCAAGTTTATTTCTTGTAACCCTCTTTATTCTCCTGTGGTTCGATACGACCTTTTTTACCAGCGAAGTATTGTTCCTTGTTACTATGGTACCGATGATCGCTTGTCCCAGTAAGTCGACTGACGCTTAATACTCATGAGGCGTCATTGTGCGATATTCCTTCCCTCCCTTCGCGACGGTGGTGTTCAACGAGTTCTCATACAGGTTGCGCGAGGCTTAGCTAAGACAGGAATACGTACTACCATTTTAGTGCCGAATCTAGAGGGACCTATGTTAAAGCAGGTGCCCAGAGATAATGAAGGCGTGGATATCGTTTCATTAGGCGCCAATACTGTGTCTGGCGCCATTGTAGGCCTACTAAACTGGCTGCGAAGTAATAGGCCCCAGGCAGCACTTTCTGGAATGAAGCATGGAAACATTGCGCTCATTATGGCCTCCAAGGTGGTTTCACCCCAGACGCGGATAGTTGTTAGCGAGCACACACCTCTTTCCGCGTCGAACCAGAAAACGCGTTCAACAAGTAAAGAGCGCCTATTGCTATCACTGATACCTTACTTTTATAACCGAAGTAACGCAGTTGTCGCTGTTTCACACGGCATACGGGACGACTTAATACATCTTGGCGTCGATAAACCCAAAGTCTCCGTAATTCCCAACCCGGTGGTCTCTCCCGAGATTGGCGTTCTGGCAAAGGCGAGGACGGGCCACCCATGGCTAGACGTTAAAGACCTGCCAGTCCTTCTTGGAGTCGGGCGGCTCTCAGCCGAAAAGGATTTCGAGACCTTAGTGCGAGCATTTGTAGAGTTGCGCTCGACTGTGAAAGCGCGACTAATTATCCTTGGGGAAGGGCCACAGCGGCAATTGCTCGAGAATTTACGTGACAAACTAGGCGTCACGGACTACGTAGATTTTCCAGGCTTTGTACCAAATCCCTATAGTTACATGGCAAAGGCAAATGCCTTAGCCGTTACTTCACGCTGGGAAGGATTTGGTAACGTGATTGTAGAATCGTTAGCAGTCGGTACGCCGGTCGTCTCCACTGATTGTCCACACGGACCAAGGGAGATTCTGTTGGACGGACAATTCGGCGAACTGGTTCCGATCGGGAACCCGTCAGCAGTTGCACAAGCTATCCATAAAATACTGCTAAATAAGACTTACTCGCCGGATGAGCTAAAACAGCACAGTGCACGGTATACTCTCGATCGCATTATTCCAGATTACATTCGCACTCTTGGTTTTTAGATGGGGACAGGCTAGTGCAGGCGATTATTTATAATGAACACTTGAGTAGCAATTTAGGAGATCAGGTAATTAGTGATTGCACACGCTACATTTTTGCTAAACACCTGCCAACTTACAACACACAAGTCTTCGATTGGTCTGGTCGGGCTATTGAAGCAACATCAATCGCACCTCACACAGATTCAAAGGCACACAGGTTACCTATACCCTTGCCAGACAACCTATCCAATCTATTGTCTTGGCATCTACGAAGATTGCCAAAAGTAAAACAGCAGTGGGCGGAAAATCTGAGAAAGTCAGACGTTGTTGTAATAGGCGGAGGGCAGCTTATCATGGACAACAACCTCGCCTTCCCCCTCAGACTCAACACCATTAGTCGCCTCGTGCGCGAGCATTCGGCCCCCCTAGTCTTGCTGAGTTGTGGTGTTGGCAGGCAATGGACTTGGATAGGTCGAAAGATGATTGAGCCTGCGATTAATAGGGCGGCTGCAATATCTGTGCGCGATCTTGATTCCATGTCGGTACTGCGGGAAATGTTTCCTTCAGTTTCAGGTAAGCTCTTCGTGGCGCCAGATCCTGGGTTATGGGCCGCCGAAACGTACAACATCCGGCCGGAATCCAAAACAGGAATGAGGATTGGATTAGGAATCACCGCACCGAGCGTTCTGCGACGGAGATCAATTGACGCAGCTGAACAATATAGCCTAGCTTATTGGGCGGCACTAGCAGACCGGCTAAACACTATAGGTTATGATGTCACACTGTTTTGCAACGGCGCGCCCAAAGATTATGAGGCAAGTCGAGCGGTCCATATGCGCTCCCCATCTACGACACTGGCAAAACGGCCGACATCTGGAAAAAACCTCGCTCAACTGATAAATACGTTCGATCTAATTGTTTCACATCGGCTCCATGCAAACATCGTCGCGACGTCATTGGATGTCAAGGCTCTCGGGCTTGGTTGGGACGACAAGGTTAGATCCTACTTCAATTTAATCAACCAACCTGATGCAATGTTTACCGCGGCACCGACCATATCTCAGATGACGAGAACCATAGAAGAGTTGCTAGGCCGATCAACAGTAGATAGAATCCACTTAGAAAACCTCAAGTCTCAGACTCTTGACTTTCTATTGAACAGCTTGTCCTTACACAGTCCGACAAAATTGCAGAGATGATTAAACAATCTCTTGCACAACAACGTTTATCGACGAATCAATCCACTTTACTCTGGACCCATCTTGGATAGCCCTCGAATCCACTTCCTTATTACCTCCTTAGGAGTTGGCGGCGCAGAACGACAGCTCCTAAAAATAGCAAAGTATCTAAAGCATCATGAGTGGCATGTATCTGTATCGGCTTTGCATCCACCCGCAGATCTAGCTGACGAATTTGAGCATGAGGGATTAAGGGTACAATTTCTATCCAAGACCAACACAAAGGTCAATCTTCAGTCTGCAATTAATCTACATCGAATTCTGAAATCTCAAAAGCCCGATGCTCTTGTCACCTTTTTACTTCAGGCAAATCTGGTAGGGAGAACGTTTGGAACACTTAGTCATGTTCCCGTTATATCCTCAATCCGTAACACTCAATTTGGAGGTAAATCAGCCATAGGCCGATGGACCGGCAATTTACTGGAAAGGTTCAGTAGTCCACTGGCTAAGGCAGTTGTCTTCAATTCTCACCTAGCAGCGGACATGGCAATCAAAAGATATCTAGTTCCCGCTGCAAAGGCTCATGTAATTCCAAATGCCGTTTCAGGCATATCGGATGCATCGTCGCGGAAAGACCTACTTGAACTCCGACAATCCATTGTCGGCAGAGAGTCTAGTATGAATCAGTTTCTGTGGCTTTCAGTTGGGAGACTCGAACCGCAAAAGAATTACCCTGCACTTCTCAGAGCTTTTAAGCGAATAGTGACGGAGAATAATCAATCCCACTTGTTAATTGCTGGTGAAGGCAGGGAACAGAGTTCTCTTCGCCAGTTAGTCCACGACCTTAGATTGCAGAGCAATGTGAGCCTATTGGGAGTCCGAAGAGACATACCGCAACTCCTTCAGGCTGTGGATGCATTGATCCTAGCGTCGAAGTGGGAAGGCCTACCGAATGTAGTACTTGAAGCGTTTGCTGCAGGTACACCTGTTGTTGGGACACCCGTCGGGGGCATACCAGAATTAATTCAGCATGGAAGAAACGGATGGTTAGCAGCCTCCCCAACTGAAGCTGACCTATTCTTCAGTATGAGCGACTTTATGAGACAACCGGTGCGAAAGCGGGAAACAATAGCAATAAATGGAAAGGCCACACTTACAGACCGTTACTCAATTGCGGTAGTTGGTTACCAGTGGAAAACCTTACTGGAAGCCGTATTAGTACCGAACAGGTGACAGCTCCTTTGAAGATCTTATTCATATCAACGCGTTCAGACACAATAGGTGGAAGTAACGTTCATATACGAGACCTCTCGCTTGCCTTGCAACGTGAAAGTCACGAAGTTCTTGTAGCCGGGGGGCAAAACGGCGTTTTTGCCGAAGATGTAAAACGTAATGGTATAGCATACCATCCTCTCCGATATATGATTCGCAACATCAACCCCTATATGGATTTTAGAGCTCTACACGAGGTGCGTTCGCTGATTAGCGACTTTGCACCCAATATAGTATCGCTACACACCGCCAAAGCCGGGGCTATAGGCCGAATTGCCTCCGTTGGTCTTGATGTACCAGTGATATATACCCCCCACGGTTGGACGTTTGCTGAGGGCGTAGCAATCCGCGAAGCTCAGCTATATAGGTTTCTTGAGAAGGTACTCGCGCGATTCGGCACTCCAATAGTGAATGTAAGTAATGCCGACAGGAATTTAGCTTTAGAAAATGGTGTGGGAAAAAGATCTCAGCACGTAGTAATACACAACGGTATGCCTGACATTCCAGTAGGGCACCGAGCTAAACCAGGCGACGCGCCAGTAAATATTGTAATGATTGCGCGCTTTGAAGAGCAAAAGGATCACCAAACTCTCCTCTCAGGATTAGCCCAATGTAGTGACCTTCCGTGGAATCTCAACCTGATTGGAACGGGGCCAAAAGAGGACGAGGTGAAGGCTACGGTAAATCGGCTCGGTCTAAAGAGCAGGGTTCATTTCTGGGGCTATCAATCGGATATACCCGCTTTCCTTTCGCGACAACAAATATTTTTACTTATCTCCAAATGGGAGGGATTTCCCCGCAGCATACTCGAAGCAATGCGTGCTGGCCTTCCAGTGGTTGCGTCAGATGTTGGTGGCGTTCGAGAAGCAGTGGTGCATGGTAGTACAGGTTTTACCGTCCCACGGGAGGACACGCGTGCACTGGCAACATACTTACGTAAACTGCTCAAGAGCTCAGCGCTTAGGGAAAAAATGGGCCAGAACGGCCGGAAGCTCTTCGAGGAAGCATACACCTTCGATGAAATGTACAGCCGTACGCGAAAGCTGTTTCTTGCGGTGGCGGAGTAGCAGTTCCACGCTATCAATTTCATTCGGCCGGCTGATCAAACATTGATCACTAATCCAACCAGGATGCGATATACTTTCCCTGGGCCGTTGCTTAATTAGCATTTTGTAATTCATGAATCCTGCTAATTACTCCATAACCACTGATTAGCCTTTATTTACAATTATATGATCACAAGACACCATCGATAGTTCCTACGACAAACATCTACGTCTCCATTGGTTATCGAGCAGCGATCACATTACAATTCGATTGCGATAGAAATAGCCAAAGTAAGCCGGATGGTTCGACTGACCTCACTAGGAGAAATCTACACGAACAGGTCCTCGACCCGAACCTCATTTGACCCCTCCACATA
>Ga0209487_1001509_pt1 | contig 19626 bp, 18 predicted proteins | sample Poulit2012_FD_187524 | JGI IMG/M metagenome (GOLD analysis project Ga0209487, IMG submission 187524) | Agricultural soil microbial communities from Georgia to study Nitrogen management - Poultry litter 2012 (SPAdes) (version 2) | ecosystem: Environmental > Terrestrial > Soil > Agricultural land...
CTTACACCGTTAGCTCGGCAGATTCGGAGCGAAACCACCGGGAAGCCGTTCTCAGACCTGCTTCCGTTCGTTCTCAGTTCGTTCTCAACTCAACTTCCATGTTCTCAGTTACAACTTCCCCTCTACAAACGTCATCCATTAAATTATTTGTTAAAACCACTCACAATAGAAGTTAGATTAGGCAAAACCCTACTACTAGTACTAGTGTGTCAAGCGGAGCGCCTAAAAACCCAATCATCGCTTGAGAGGAAAGGCTGAGAACTCCCATTTACTGAAGTGCTATCGACGTCTACTGAACGGCACTGAACAGTCAGCACCCTCAACTGCACCGAATTTTGCAACTCTACAGAATTGTCGTCTAACTCAACTGCCCGATAATCGAGAACATCGGCAGGAACATTCCGGCGACGATGAACCCCACGATGCCGCCCAGGAACACGATGAGCGCAGGCTCGAGCGCGGCGGTAAGCCCCTGCACAGCCTCGTCGACCTCGCGATCGTAGAAGCTGGCAATCTTCTCCAGCATGGTGTCGACCGCCCCGGTTTCCTCACCGATGGCGACCATGGAGCTCACCAGGGGCGGGAAGACCTCGGGGTGCTTGACTAGGGTGTCGCTTATCTGCTCGCCCTTCTGAACGCCAATCTTCGTCTCATCAAGCACGTCCTCGACGATTACGTTGCCGGCGGTGCCCTTCGTGATGTCGATCGACTCGATGATGTTCACGCCGCTCTTCAGCAACAGACCAAAGGTGTTGGAGAACGAGGCGATGGCCGTCTTCTGGACAAGAGGGCCCAGGACGGGCGCCTTGAGCATGAACCGGTCGATGACGTGACGACCCTTGTCGGTGCGATAGAAGAGCCCGATACCAACGACGATTACGGCTATCCCGCCAAACAGCAGGTACCACTGCATGCGCAGGAAGTCGCTTATGGCGACGAGGATGCCGGTGATGACGGGCAGGTCGCCACCCAGCTGGTCGAGGATCTGCGCGAACTGGGGCACGATGCCGGTAAGCAGGAAGTAGGTGACGACCAGAGCGATGAAGAGCACCACTGTCGGGTAGGTCATGGCGGTTCGGATCTTGCCGCGTAGCTCTGCCTGTTTCTCCTGATACGACGCGATGCGTTCGAGGATGCCGTCCAGGTTGCCGGAGACCTCACCGGCGCGGACCAGGTAGACGTAGAGCTTGTTGAAGATGCCCGGGAACTTGGCGAGGGCGTTGGAGAGTGGCAGGCCGGTTTCGACGTCCTCACGGACCTGCTTGAGGGCGTCTTTCATGCCTTGTTTCTCTGCCTGTTTCTGGAGGATGGCCAGGGACTGGACTACGGGCAGGCCGGCGTTGATGACCGTTGCGAACTGTCGGCTGAACAGGGTGACGTCGCGAATGGTGGGCTTCGAACCGAAATCCAGCCACTTTGGCAGCTTGATCTCGGTATTCAGGCCGGTCTTCGGAGCCTTGATTTCGGAAACAAAGAGGCCCTTGTCGCGCAACGACATTGCAACCTCACGCTGCGAGGCCGCCTCCATGGTCGCGGTGATGAGCTTGCCCGACCGGTCCCTTGCCTTGTACTCGAAAACTGGCAACTTCCAACTCCTCCTGAGGCAACTAACACCCCACTGAACCGATTGTAGGCGTCACAGGCGCGCTTTTGCTGCCGGATTCTCCACTTCACCCCGGCAAATGCTCAGAGAAGTCAGATACACTTCGTTGTGTCCAGGGAGCGTATTGCCGACAAGAGGGCGCGTGCCGCCGAGGTACTGCAGCGCCTCAAGACCCTCTACCCCGATGCCGAAACCGAACTCGACTTCCGCACGCCGTTCGAGTTGCTGATTGCTGTGATTCTCTCTGCCCAGGCGACCGACAGGGGCGTGAACGAGGTCACCCCCGGCCTGTTCGAGGCCTACCCCGACGCCCACGCCCTTGCGAAGGCGACGCCGCAAGAGGTCGAGCCGCTCATCAACCGCATTGGCCTGTTCCGCAGCAAGGCGAAGAACATCGTCCGCACGGCGCAAATGCTGGTAGAGAATCATGGCGGAGAAGTCCCGCACGACTTCAACGCCCTCCTCAAACTGCCAGGTGTGGGCCGCAAGACCGCGAACGTCGTGGCTGGCACCCTCTTCGGCCGGCCGGGGATCGCGGTCGACACCCACGTTCTGCGCCTCGCCAACCGCCTGAAGTTCAGCAGCTCGAAGGACCCGGTGAAGGTGGAGAAGCATCTGGAGCGGCTCTATCCGCCTGAAGAGTGGGTATACGTCCACCACGCGCTCATCCTGCACGGCCGCCGGGTATGCAAGGCCCGCCGCCCCGAGTGCGAGCGCTGCGTCCTCAACGACATTTGCCCCAGCAGCCTGGTCTAGCGCCTAGACGCCCTGGGCGAAGGTAGCCAGCCTGTAAGTTCGCTCCAGACGGCCTTGGTAACCTCAACTGTATGTACGACCTTGCCATCGTCGGTGCCGGCCCCATCGGACTCGAGACTGCCATCCTCGCCAAGCGCGCCGGCCTCCGGTACGTCGTTCTTGAAAAGGGCACGATCGTGAACGCCATTCAGGGATACCCGACCTACATGACGTTCTTCACGACTGCCGACCGGCTGGAGATAGGCGGGCACCCGTTCGTGACCGCCACGGACAAGCCCACCCGCAAGGAGGCCCTCGACTACTACCGGAAGGTCGTCCAGAACGAGGACCTGAACGTCCAGACGTTCTCGGAAGTCACGGCAATAAGCAAGGCCCCCGGCGGCTTCCAGCTCCAGGTCAGGCGGGACAGGCGCGAAGAGACCACGGTTGCGGCGCGCAAGCTCGTGATGGCCACCGGTTACTTCGACAACCCCAAACGACTGGGCGTTCCAGGCGAGGACCTGCCCCATGTGAGCCACTACTACACGGAGGCACACCCCTTCTTCCGTCGAAACGTAACCATCGTGGGAGCGGGCTCCAGCGCAGCCGACGCTGCGCTGGATCTCTTCAGGGGCGGTGCCAATGTGACCATGGTGCACCGCGGCGACGACTTCAGGCACAGCCTCAAGTACTGGGTGAGGCCCAACCTCGAGAACCGCGTCAAGGAGGGCTCCATCAAGCTGCACCTGAACACCGTGGTGCAGGAGATCACGCCGGAAGAGGTAATCGCCAGTCAGGATGGCAATGAGGTGCGCATTCCGTCCCACCAGGTTTTCCTGCTGACCGGCTACTACGCCCCCGCTGACCTGCTACGCGACGTGGGCGTCCGGTTCAACGAGGAGTCCCTGGTGTGCGAGCTGGACGAGGACAGCTTCGAGAGCAACGTGCCGGGACTCTACATGGTGGGGTCGTGCGGTCACGGCGTCAGGACCTCTGACGTGTTCATCGAGAACGGCATCGTCCACGCCCGCGCAGCAATGGACGACATCGTGAAGAAACTCCAGCCGGAAGCGGTGAGCGGCTAGGACATGAGGCAACTCACCCTCGCCAACGGGCTCGAGCTGCTGCTGCTCGACGACCTGGACGGTTACGAAGGAACGGAGCACGACACGGTGCTCGTCACAGGCGCACACGGGGGCCTGCTGAACGCCCGCCGGATCCTGCGCCGCCCACCCCGGCTCGTCATCTTCCATGACGCCGGGCGCGGCAAGGACGACTCGGGTATCGCCGGGCTCGAGCTGCTCGAGGGATTCAACGTCGCCGCCGCAGCGGTCGCCCATACCAGTGCCCGCATAGGTGACGCCTCGGACGTACTGGAACATGGCGTGATAGCGGTCGCCAACTCCCACGCCAGGGAGCTTGGACTGGAAGCCAGTGCAGCGCTCAAGGAGAGCCTGCAGAAGCTCACCATCGAAAGCGACTGAACGGACCGGAAGGGGAGCAGGGGGAGCGGACGGTGACTAGTATGCTCTACACATGAGCGATTACTCTTTCCTCGAGCAGCTTCTGCAGAGCCCGGGAACCTCCTCCTATGAAGCGAAACCCGCCCGCCTGTGGCGCGAAAAGGCCCGCGAGTACGGCGCGCAGGTCACCCGCGACGCCTACGGCAACAGCTTCGCCGCCTTCGGCGACTCCACCGACCTGACCGTAATGATCGCCGGGCACATCGACGAGATAGGCCTGATCATCACCCACGTCGACGACAAGGGCTACCTCTACTTCAGCGGCATCGGCATAGGCGACGGCCGCAACCTCATGGGGCAGCGGGTGCGCGTCGTCAACGAGGACGGCGAGGAGTACATCGGGGTGATTGGGCGTAAGGCGCCGCATCTCTCTGCCGGAAACGAGCAGAGCAAACGCGTGAAACTCGACGAACTGTGGATCGACATTGGCGCGCAGGGCAAGGAGGACGCGCTGAAACGGGTGCAGCCCGGCGCGTTCGCCGTGCACGAGGCACCGCCGGTACGCATGGGTGAACACCGCGTCGTCTCCAAGGCACTCGACAACCGCGTCGGCGCCTTCATCGCCCTCGAGGCGGCACGGGAAGCAGCCAAGGCAGGCGCCACGGCGCGGGTCGTGGCAACCGCAACCACCCAGGAGGAGATAGGCGGGATAGGCGCGAACGTCGCCACCTACCATGTCAACCCCGACCTGGCCATCGCGCTCGACGTAGGTCACGCCACCGACGTGCCGGACGTGAGTCCCAAGCTGGCCGGCGAGGTGCACCTGGGCAAGGGCCCGGCCATCGAATTCGGCTCGACCGTTCACCAGGGCGTCGCCAAGCGCCTGCGCGACACCGCCCGCGAAGCCGATCTCCCCTTCCAGACGAGCTTCTCTCCGCGCCGCACCTTCACGGATGCCGACCACATGGCGGCGATAAGGACCGGCGCACCGACGGTGCTGCTCTCCATCCCCAACCGCTACATGCACTCGCCCATCGAGATGGTCGACCTGCGCGACGTGGACAGCGCCATCCGGCTGCTCGCCCGCTTCATCGCCGGAATCCGGGAGCGCGACGAGCTCCTCCCCCAGGATTGACTCCCAGAATCGCTCACGCGTGAAGCTGATCGTCACCCACGAAAAGCCGGACTTCGACGCGGTCGCCGGCCTGGCCCTCGCACAGCTCGCCCACCCGGGCGCGGTGGCCGCGATCGACGGCAACCGCTCAGACCGGATACGCGAGTTCCTGCGGCTCTACCGCGACGAGCTGCCCCTCGAACGGAACGAGAACATCGACCCGGACGAGGTCAGCGAGCTCATCGTGGTGGACACCAACGACGCCGACCGGCTGGGACCGTTCGCCGGTCTGGTCGACCGGGTGCCGGTCACCCTCTACGACCACCACCCGCGCCACAAGGGCGAGATCCGGGCAAGTTACGGCGTCCAGGAGCAGGTGGGCTCCACAGCCACCCTGCTCACCCGGCACCTCGTCGCCTCGAACACCCACATCCCTGCGCCCATCGCGACGCTCGCCCTGCTGGCCATCCACGAGGACACCGGGAACCTTACCTACGACCTGACCACGGCCGCCGACTATCAGGCCGCCGCTCAACTGATGCGCGCCGGCGCGTCCCTGCAGGTCCTGCGCCAGTTCCAGGCAGAGGACCGCGACCAGGACCAGCGCGACCTCCTCTCCCAGGCCGCCCGCCACGCCCAGATCCATGAGATGTCCGGCTACCGGCTCATAACCAGCGCCTTCTCGTTCCCCACCTACGTGCGCGACGCCGCCCGGGTATGCGACGAGCTGCTGCGCGAGAGCCGCGTCGATGCCGCCCTTATGGCCGTGGAGATGGAAGGGAAGACACTGGTCTTCGCCCGTTCGGAGCGGGGCTTCGACATGGGCGGCGCGCTGTCGCAGGCGTTGGGCGGCGGCGGCCACCCCGGTGCCGCCTTCGCCCGCACTGACGAGGAGCCGGAGGGGGCGATCGGGGCGACGCTGAAGGCACTGCCGGCTCACTCGCGGCCCGCGCAGACGGCACGCACGGTAATGAGCACGCCGGTCAAGACGCTGGCAGTAGACACGACGGTCAGGCAGGCGCAGTCGCTGCTGGAGCGGTACGGCCACAACGGGGCGCCGGTCGTCCAGGACGGCGAACTCGTGGGCATCGTTTCCCGGCGTGACCTCGACCGGGCCTTGCGGCACGACATGGGCGACGCTCCCATCTCCGGTTTCATGACCCGGGAGATCGTCTGGGCCAGCCCGCAAACGCCGCTGCGCAGGATCGAGGAGCTCGTGCAGCAGCACAACATTGGTCGCATCCCCATAGTTGCAGAGGGCCAGGTGGTGGGGATCGTCACCCGCAGCGACCTGCTACGGGCCCGCCACGACAAGGCCCGCGAGGGTGTCCCCGCGCACCTGCGCGAACGCTTGCCGCGGGAGGCGCTGGAGATCCTCGAACTGGCCGGCGACCACCTGCGGGACGCCACCGCTTCCCGGCGACCCGAGGCTGCCCTCTACGTTGTGGGTGGCACCGTGCGCGACCTGCTGCTCGGCAAGGCCCTGCTCGACCTCGACCTGGTCGTCGAGGGCTACGACGCCGGTCAGCTGGTAAGCCACCTGCAGCGCCAGCTGGGCGGCCGCATGAGCTTCCACACCGCCTTCAACACCTCGACGCTCGAACTGCACAGCGGCCTCACCGTCGACATCGCCCAGGCGCGTGAGGAGTTCTACGCCCACCCGGGTGCCCTGCCGCAGGTGACCCCGTCCAGCATCCACCGCGACCTGGGCCGGCGCGACTTCACCATCAACGCACTGGCGGTGCGGGTCTACCCCGAGCCGCCGCAGCTCCTCGACCCGTTCGCCGGCCAGACCGACCTGGAGCGCAAGGTCCTGCGGCCGCTGCATCCGCTCTCCTTCATCGAGGATCCCACGCGGATCCTGCGCGGGGCGAGGCTGGGTGCGCGGCTGGGCTTCGATTTCTCTGCCCATGCCAAGGAGCTCGTGCGTGGTGCGCTGCAGCCGGAGGTGCTCGACAGGGTGAGCACGACCAGGCTGCGCGGCGAGCTGGAGCTGGCCTTCGCCGAGCGGCGGGTTGAACCCGTGCTTGCCCGGCTGCACGACCTGGGCGTGCTCGAGGGTGTGTACGGCCTGCAGCTGGACAGCCGCCTCGTGGAGGGCCTAGACAACCTGAGGGAGAAGGTGCAGGTGCCGCCCCTCAGCTACCTGCTGGCGCTGCTCACCGGCAACGACGAGACCGCGGCGCAACGGCATGTGGAGAGGTTCAACTGGCCGCAGCGTTACCTGGACATCAGGCGGCGGCTGGTCCGCGCCCGCGACCTGGACAGTGTGGGGCCGGGCGAGCTGGAGGCCAGCGATGAGGCGGAACGGGCCGTGCTGCGCGTGCTCTCCCCCGCCCTGCGCGGTGCCGTCCTGGAGCATGAGCAGGAGCCGAACCGGCGCCGGCTGCGCGGGAAGGACGTGTTAGAGTTGGGCCTGCAACCGGGGCCCCAGGTGGGACACGTCCTCGACGAGGTGGCCGCAGCCCGGCAGCGCGGCCAGGTACGCAGTTTCGAGCAGGAACTGACACTGGCGCGGCAGCTGGTCGAGAGCGCACTGAGGGGCCAGGAGCAGGAGTAACGATTTGATCCTCAACTACTGGAACAATCCGACGATCCTTGTCATCGCCGCGATCGTAATGATCATGGCGCTTATCTTCCACAACATCGTGCAGGCGACGGTCGCCGCGCGATTCGGTGACCACCAGCCCCGCTACTCGGGCTTCACGCGCTTCGATCCGCAACTGCAACTGGAACCGTTCGGGGTCCTCTTCCTGTTCCTGCTCGGCTTCGGCTGGCCCAAGCCTGTGCCCGTAAACAGTCGCAACATCCGGGGCAGGGGGAGGCAGGAGGCGCTCGTCTGGTACAGCGGGCCGCTCGCCTACCTTGGCGTGGCGCTGCTCTGCTACCTGGCCACGGTGCTCTTCCTGCGCTTCGGCAGCGTCGAGCTCGCCCAGGCTTTCGCCATCTCCGGCGACTTCGCGATCCTCCACGCGGTGATCAACCTCTTCCCGGTCTTCCCGCTGGACGGTGCTCGCGCCGCCCTCGCCTGGGGCGGGCCAGGCGTGCGCCGCTTCATTCAGCAGATCGCCCAGTTCGGAGTGCTCGGTTTCATCCTGGTCTTCTTCGTGCTGCAGGCGACCGGGATTACAGGCGCAATAATGAACTTCTTCCGCAACCTGATCCTCACCCTGCTCGGGTTTATTCCAGGGCTCTGAGCCGCTCCACTATCTGACTCATGAAGGGCCGCGACTCGCGGTCCTTCATGAGCATCTCGTCCACCAGCGCCACCAGGGAATCGGGTGCTTCCGGGTTCAGCTGCGCCAGGGGTTCCGGCTCGCCGTGCAACTGCTGGTAGACGATCGTGTCCAGGCGCCCCTCGAACGCCGGCCGGCCGGCCAGCATCTCATAGAGCAGCAGACCCAGCGAGTAGACGTCGGAGCGGCCGTCAAGCGGAGCACCGGCGACCTGCTCCGGGGAGGTGCTCGCCGCAGTGAACAGTGCGGACCCCTCGCCCAGGGCGCCGGCGAGGGCGCGCTTGAGGTTTTCTCTGCCTGGCTCGTCGAGCTGCCTCGCGACCGTGACCGAGCCGAAATCTATGAGTTTTGCATCTCCGGGCGCAATCTCACCGCCCTCCCCGCTGATGATCACATTGGCGGCCTTTACGTCACCGTGCACCAGGCCCGCCTCGTGCAGGGCAGCCAGCCCGGCCGCCAGGCCCCGGGCCACCGCCACCGCCTGCGGGACGCTCAACTGCTCCTTCGCCAGCAGGGCATCCAGGCCCTCACCAGGGGCGTAGGTCAGTGCGACGAAGGCCTGCCCCTCGGCCTCACCCCGCTCGACGGGAGTTGCGACGTTCGGGTGAACGACACTGCTGAGCTGTTCGAACGGAAAGCCGGGCGCGCCCTCGGAGGCGGCGAGCGGGTCGGGCACGATCAGCTTCACGGCCCGGGTGGCCCCGGCATCGTCTTTCGCCAGGTACACCGACCCGGTGCGGCCCACCCCCAGCGGCCCCAGCAGGCGGTAACCGGGAACGCGCGGCAGCGCTGGATCGGCAGCATCGTGCTGCGCCCCGTTCCGGTAACGCCACACGGCGAATACAAGCGCGGCTGCAACCGCCAGTCCAAGGGTGGCGATGAGCAGCGGATTCACGCCTAGTTGCCCTGCGGGCGCGGCCTCCGGATGGTTTCCAGGTAGGGGAAGGAGCTCAGCATCTCCTTGTAGCCCATGAAGAGGCGAACCGCCTCCTCCTCACCCTCCGGCAGCTCCTTGAGCCGCAGGTAGGCGATATCTCCGCTCTCGAAGGAGAAGGTGGGGGTTCCGAACACGCCGGCATTCACGGCGCGGTAGTGGTCCTGGGCAAGCTGGGTGCGGCACTCGGGGTCGGCAAGGTCGTCCTCGAAGCAGGCCATGTGGGCACCCACCGACCTGGCGACCTCCATGATCGTTTCGCGCGTGTAGGGCTTGTGGTCGCGGTGACGCGCCCGCAGCAGTTCAAGCATGAAAGCGAAGTGCAGGTGGGGTCCCTGACGCCTTGCGGCGCAAGATGCGAGGAAGGGCAGCAGCCCGTCGGTCCCGTACTCGTCATCCTCCAGAAGAGGCTCATTCCACAGCTGCTGGCCGTCTTCTCCCTTGCGCGCCTGCATGAGGCTGTAATGATGCCACTCGAACTCCACATCGCCAGTGGCACGCTGAACGATATTTGCGACCTCGGCTCCCCGCCAGGCGTAGGGGCACAGGAAGTCGAAGTAGACCCGCACTGTTTCCTGCATGCGTTCATTACATCCGGATGTTCACCGGGGTCGGGGTAGCGCGAACGACAGCCCGCGCCAGGCCCCCGCTCAGTTGTGTTCGGTTGGAGGCCTCACCGGCAACGCAATTTCGCCATGTCGCGCCTCATAACGCCGGATGTTCTCCTCCAGGCTGCGCAACAGCGCCTTTGCATGCTTGGGATTGGTGATAATCCGTGACACTACCGACGGCGTTTGCCGGGGCAAAGCGAGCACGAAGTCCAGGAAGAACTCCGTTTCGCTGTGTCCGATTACCGCCATGTTCGCGTAGCGGCCGGCGGCCACCTCTTTATCGACCTGGAACTTGACTTCCTTCACCGTTTCACACCTTTCGGACTGCACTGTTCAGACTTGCAGCTGGACCGCCTCCGCCGGCACCAGGCACGCTGCCCGTGCGGCGGCTGCAGCTGGCGTTCTGCTATCGTTACCGTACATGAGTCAACTGCATATCCACGCCAACCCCGCGGACGTCGCCCCGTTCGTGCTGCTGCCCGGCGACCCGAACCGCGCGACCTTCATCGCGGAAACCTATCTCGACTCACCCAGGCTCTACAACGAGCACCGCCAGCTTCTCGGCTACACCGGCACCTACCGGGGCGTACCCGTCTCGGTTCAGGCCACCGGCATGGGCTGCCCCAGCCTGGCGATCGTGGTGGAGGAGCTCATTCGCCTGGGCGCCCAAACGCTCATCCGCGTGGGCACCGCAGGTGTCGTTTCACAGGATGTCCAGCCCGGCGAGCTGGTGGTCGCCACCGGTGCAGTGCCTATGGACGGCACCACCCGGCAATACCTGAAGGGCGAGCCTAGTTCTCCTCATGCAACGTTCCGTACGCTCCAGGCGCTCGTCTCGGCCGCGCAAAGGAGCGGTCACAAGCACCATGTGGGCACCATCCAGACCGAGGACGGCTTCTATGCGACCACCCCCGAGGACGTTCCGGAACTCGCCCGCAAGGGGATCCTGGCCATCGAGATGGAGGCCAGCGCGCTCTTCCTGCTGGGCCAGCTTCGCCAGGTGGAGACGGGCTGTATCCTCGCTGCCAGCAATGCGATAGGCGACGAGCGGTTCATCGAACCCGAAGCCTTGCGGGATGCCGTGAGCCGCATGGTGGAAACGGCCCTGCAGGCGTGCGTCGACCTGCACAACGCAGCCTGACGGTGACACGGAATCCCGGCGGCAACAGGCCGGCCAAACGCAACTCAGGCAACAGGAGGCTCCAGAGATGAAAGTGACCGTACTCGGATCGGGCACCATGGGTGCCGGAATCGCCCAGGCATGTGCCGTGGCAGGGCACGAGGTGCTGCTCTACGACGTGCAGGGGCCGGCGCTCGAGCGGGCGCGCGGCCGCATCGAGGACAGCCTGGGGCGGCTGGCCCGCAAGGGCAGCCTGAGCCAGGAGGACGCCACGGCCGCCCTGGAGCGCATCTCCTGGGAGACGGACAAGGAGGACTTCGGCGAGACGCAGGTGCTCATTGAAGCCGTCTACGAGGATCTCGAAGTCAAACGCCAGGCCTGGGAGGAGACCGCGCCGCTGGTGCCCGACGATGCCCTGCTGGCGACCAACACCTCCAGCCTGTCCATAACCGAGATGGCAGCGATGTCAGGCCGGGAAGATCGCTTTTGCGGCATGCACTTCTTCAACCCGGTGCCGCTGATGCCGCTCGTCGAGGTAGTACGGGCGGTCCGCAGCAGCGACGAAACGATCGAACGGGCCCGCTCGTTTGCCGAGGGGATCGGCAAGACCCCCATCGTGTGCGAGGACAAACCGGGCTTCATCGTCAACCGCCTACTCATCCCCTACGTCAACGACGCCATCCACGCGCTCGACGAGGGGGTTGCCAGCGCCGAAGAGATCGACACGGCCATGAAACTGGGCGCCAACATGCCCATCGGACCGCTGGCGCTGGCCGATCTGGTGGGGCTCGACGTGTGCCTCGCCGCCTCCGAAAGCCTTCACCGCGAGTTCGGCGACCCGAAGTTCCGGGTCGCGCCCCGGTTGCGCCAGCTGGTGAGGGCCGGCAAGCTGGGCCGCAAGAACGGCGAAGGCTTCTACACCTACGACTGACGGCGCGAGCCGTAAGACTCAAAGCAGGAGGACCGAATGGACCAGCACGACCACGACCACCAGCACGATCACGACGATTTCGAGTTCGAGTACCTGGAACTGGAGATCGCAGAGAACATCGCCACCGTCACCATCAACCGGCCCGACGCCCTCAATGCGCTGAACGGTCAACTGATGCTCGAGCTGGCCACGGCCTTCGATCTGGCCGAGGCCAACCTGGACGTGCGCGCCCTGATCATCACCGGCAGCGGCCGCGCCTTCGTCGCGGGAGCCGACATCGAGAACCTGCAGAAGCTGAGCGACACCTTCGGCGGCCGGGAGGCTGCCCTGACCGGGCAGGACCTGATGAATACGCTTGCCGCCATGCCCTTCCCCACCATCGCGGCCATCAACGGCTTCGCGCTGGGTGGCGGGCTCGAGCTGGCCCTGGCTGCCGACCTGCGCGTCGCCAGCGAGGATGCCAGGCTGGGCCTGCCCGAGGTGGGGCTGGGCCTCATCCCCGGCTACGGAGGCACCCAACGCCTCCCCCGGCTCATCGGCATGGGCCGCGCCCTGGACCTCATCTACACCGGCAGGCACGTTCCCGCCCAGGAGGCGCTCGAGCTGGGGCTGGTCAACCGGGTGGCGCCAGATGCCCTGGCCGCAGCCAGGGAGCTGGCGCAGGCCTGCCTGAAGAACGCGCCTATCGCGCTGGGCCTCGCCAAGGAGGCGGTGGTGCGGGGCAGCGAGCTGACCCTTCCGCAGGGGCTGGAGATTGAGGCCGATCTGTTCGGCATGGTCACCACCACCGAGGACATGAAGGAGGGTACGAGCGCCTTCCTAGAGAAGCGCACTGCGAACTACAAGGGGCAGTAGCCCGCACTGATGCCGTTCCGAATCCGTATCTTTCTGGTGACGGTTGGTCTCATCGTCGTCCTCCTGCTGATTGGTCCGCTGCTGATCCCCATCGCCCCGCTGCAGGGGACAGCCGACCGGCATGACGAGACCCTGCCGGAGTCGCAGTTCCGCACTGCCGACGGCGTGGAGCTGCACCTGCTGGCTGCGGGCAACGAAGGTGCCGGCGGCAGCTTCATGCTGCTCCACGGTTACCCCTCCAACGCGCTGAGCTGGCGCAAGGTCATGCCCGAGCTCTCGCTCTACGGCACGACGGTGGCCTTCGACCGCCTCGGCTTTGGCCTGAGCGAGCGCCCGCAACCGGGTGACTGGGGAGGCTCGGAAAGCCCCTACGCGATAGGCGCGCAGGTGGAGCAGGCGCTGGCTCTGATGGACGAACTGGGGCTGGAGAGCAGCGTCTGGGTGGGGTCTTCCCAGGGGGCTCTCATCGCCCTGCGGGCGGCGCTGGAACACCCTGAGCGGGTCGACGGTCTCGTGCTCGTAGGGGCACCAGTCCACATGGAGAACAACCCGCCGGCCTGGTTGCGGCCCGTGCTGGGGTCACCGCAAATGACCCGGGTTGGACCCCTGCTCATGCGGCAGGTGGGGATGGAGCCGGGCCTGGACCTGTACCGCTCCCAGTGGGCAAACCCTGAAGCGGTGGAGCAGGAGGACCTCGACGCCTACCGGCTCACCTTCCTGGTAGACGATTGGGATCAGGGCCTGTGGCAGGTGACCCGGGCGGCCCGCGACTCGGGAGTGGCCAGCCGGCTGGATGAGGTCGATGTCCCTGTACTGGTGGTAGCCGGCGCGGCCGACGAGATCGTCCCGCCCGAGGAGGCACAGCGCCTCGCCAATGAACTGCCGGCAGCCACGCTCGCACTCATGGAGGGCTGCGGTCACGTACCCCATGAGGAGTGCCCGGCCCAGTTCAGCCAGCTGCTGATCGACTGGCTGGACCTGGAAGCAGCCAGGTAACGGAACAGCCCGTCAGAAAAGGAGGCGGGGCCCGGTGCAGAACGTTACCGGGCCCCGCCTGCCGTTTCCGGCAAGGGTCGTCAGCGTTCGACCGCCATAGCGAGGGCCTCGCCGCCACCGATGCAGATCGAGGCGACCCCGCGGCTGGCGCCGCGCTCCTCCATGGCGTTGAGAATGGTCACGAGGATGCGTGCACCCGAGGCGCCGATGGGGTGGCCCAGCGCGACCGCCCCGCCGTAGACGTTCATGCGCTCCGGCTCTATGGAGAACTCCTCCATGGCCGCCATGGGCACCACGCTGAACGCCTCGTTGACCTCGAAGAGGTCGACGTCGCCTGCCTCCCAGCCCGTCCGGGCGAAGAGGGAGTTCATGGCGCCCACGGGTGCGGTCGTGAACATCTCCGGAGCGCCGGCACTGGATGCGTAACCGCCAATGCGGGCCAGGATCGGCATCCCCCGCTCACGGGCGATCTCCTCCGTGGTCACCACCAGCGCGGCGGCGCCATCGTTGATCGTTGAGGCATTCGCAGCGGTGACGGTGCCGTCGTTCTCGAAGGCGGGCCGCAGCTTGCGCATCTTCTCGAAATCCACGTTGTGTGGCCCCTCGTCCTCGCTCACCGTCGTGACCTGGCCGCGCCGCCCCTGCACCTCCACCGGGACGATCTCGCGGGCGAAAGCGCCATTGCCGCTGGCCTCCTGGGCGCGCCGGTAGGAGCGCTCGGCAAACTCGTCCTGCGCCTCGCGGGAGAACTCGTACCGGGTCGCGCACAGCTCGGCGCAGGATCCCATGTGCTGGTCGTTGTACACGTCCCACAGGCCGTCGTGGATCATCGAGTCGATGATCTCCTTGTTGCCCATCCGCAGGCCGCCGCGCGCGCCCGGCAGCAGGTAGGGGGCGTTGCTCATCGACTCCATGCCGCCGGCGATGGCGATTCTGGCGTCGCCCAGCGCCACGGCGCGGTAGGCCTGCAGCACGGCTTCCATGCCGCTGCCGCACATCTTGTTGAGGGTCACTGCAGGCGTGCTCTGGTCGAGGCCGGCGTAAAGGGCCGCCTGGCGGGCGGGCGCCTGGCCCATCCCTGCCTGCAGGACGCAGCCCATGAAGACGAGGTCGACGTCGCTCTTCCCGATGCCGGCGCGGGAGATGGCCCCCTCGATGGCGACCGCTCCCAGTTTCGATGCCTTTACCGACGACAGCTCGCCCCGGAACGCTCCGGTAGGCGTCCTTGCTGCCGCCGAAATGACTATGTTCATCTTTTGCCTCCTGGGCAAGTATACGAGCGCAGGCAGGGCCCTCATGGCAGCCGCACGGCTAACAGCGGATACTCATGCGGGCCGCTATAATGCGGTCATACAGATGCTTTCGTACATGGCTTCCAAGCAGCTGCCGGGGTTCCCCCGGTAGCGCCTGTGTACCGGTTTCCCACTGATACAAACCGAGCAGCAAGGGTGCGTCGCGCCGGGTCACTCCTTTCGGTGACCCAACTTTCCGTTGTGACGGCCCGGGAGGAGTTCTCATCGATAAAGTTCACGGAAGACTGAGCGGTCTCAAGAAGAACCAGGTCAAGCGCCTCAGCAACCTCTACAGGCGCCGCATCGCACCGGAGCTGGCCGTGAGTTTCGAGCTGGCGCGTGAACTGGCGCAGCTCACGGCCGAGCTGGGCAGCAAGCTGAGCGTCCTGATCGACCGCCGCGGCCGGGTCGTGACCGTGGCAGTGGGGGACGCTTCGGACGTGCCCCTGCCGCCGGTCCACGGCGAAGGCGACAGCCGGCTCTTCGGCCTGCGCCTGGTGCACACGCACAACAAGCCCAGCGGCCTCTCGGCGTCGGACCTCTCAACCCTGTTCCTGAACCGCCTGGACGCGATGGTCGCCGTCGACGTGGACACCGCCGGCGACGCCTCGCAGCTGCTGGGCGCCGCGCACCTCGCCCAGGTGGCACCACCTACCGCCGACGAGGAGGACTGGACCATTGAATCCTTCGCGGGCGTGCGGGAGCTGGAGCGGGTGGACATCGAGGAGCGCATTCGCGCCCTCGAGGAGGAGCTGGCGCGTACCCAGCGCACTCGCGAGGTGCGCCGCTCGAGCGAGGAGCGGGCCGTGCTCATCGGCGTGGAAACGGGCGAAGGCGCGGTGGAGGCGCAGTCGCGCCTGGCCGAGCTGGAGGAGCTCGCCCGCAGCGCCGGCGCGGAAGTCGCGCACTCGACGCTGCAGCACCGCAAGGAGCTCGACCAGCGCACGCTAATAGGGCGGGGCAAGCTGCAGGAGCTGGTATCCGTCGCCTATCACGAGGACGCCGACCTGCTCATCTTCGACAGGGAACTCACCCCGGCGCAGGCCCGCGAGATCGAGGCAGAGACCCACCTGAAGGTCCTCGACCGCACCCAGCTCATCCTCGACATCTTCGCGCAGAACGCGCGGGGCCGTCAGGCGCAGGTGCAGGTGGAGCTGGCCCAGCTCCAGTACCAGCTCACCCGACTGGCGGGACGCGGGGTGGCAATGAGCCGGCTTGGCGGTGGCATCGGCACGCGCGGTCCGGGTGAGACCAAGCTCGAGGTCGACCGCCGGCGCATTCGCGACCGGATCGCCACCCTCGAGAGCGCCGTCGACGAGATCTCCAAGCAGCGCTCGCAGACCCGCAAGGCGCGCAACGCCTCGGCCACCCCGGTCATCGCGCTGGTGGGTTACACCAACGCCGGCAAGAGCACGCTCTTCAACGCGCTCTCCAAGCCGGCGGCGGCCACGAAGAACGAGCTGTTCGCGACGCTGCGCCCGACCACCCGCGAGGGGTGGCTGCCCGGCTTGGGCGAATGGGGCGGCAAGAGCCTCTTCACCGATACGGTGGGTTTCATTCGCGACCTGCCCCAGGAGCTGGTCAACGCCTTCCGCGCCACCCTCGAGGAGCTGCACGACGCCGACCTGCTGCTGCACGTCGTCGACGCGGCCACGCCCGGTGCTCCCGAGCGGGTTGACGCGGTGGAGCGCATCCTGAGCGGCCTCGACCTCGAGGTGCCCCGCCTCCTGGTGCTGAACAAGGCCGACCTGGCGAACGGCGAGGTCCTGGAGGGGCTGGCCCTGCGCTTCGAGGCGCTGCCCGTCAGCGCACTCACCGGCGAGGGGCTGCCGGCCCTCCGCGACCGCCTCGCCAGGTTCCTCGAAGAGGACGTGGCCAACGAGCCTGACCTGCAGCCGCTCGCCCAACGGCGCCAACGGCCGGAACGGCCGGGCGCGCCGCGGGCAGGATGACCGGAAGGCCGTCCTGACGAGGAGCGGCGGCCGGCAGCCGGGGATGTAGCATAGGGGTATGGTCTACCGCGATCTTCACGACTTTTTGCGACGCCTCGAGGAGGCCGGGGAGCTGCTTCGGATAGAGGAGCCGGTCTCGGCCGAACTGGAGATAACGGAGATCGCTGACCGCATCGTCAAACGCGGGGGTCCGGCGCTGCTCTTCGAGAACGTCGAGGGGAAGGACTTCCCGCTCGTCATCAACCTCTACGGCACCGCCAGGCGCATGGCCTGGGCGCTGGGCGTGGAGGAGCTCGAGGAGTTGCCGCGCCGCCTTCGCGACCTTCTCGACATCAAGCTTGGCCAGGGACTGCTGTCGCTGGCCGCGCACCTGCCGAAGCTGCGTGAACTGAAGACCCTGGCTCCGCGCCGCGTCCGCGGTGGCCTAGCGCAGGAGGTGGTGCTGCGCGGCGACGAGGTCGACCTCTCGCGGCTGCCCATCCTCAAGTGCTGGCCGCTCGATGGCGGGCCGTTTATTACTCTGCCCCTGGTGATAACCCGCGATCCCATCGAGGGTGACGTGAACGTCGGCATGTACCGCATGCAGGTGTACGACCGCAACACCACCGCGATGCACTGGCAGCGCCACAAGGTGGGCGCGCGCCACCTGGAGAACGCCCGCAAGCTGGGCAAGCGGCTCGAGGTGGCGGTTGCGCTGGGCGGCGATCCGGCCCTAACCTACGCGGCGACCGCGCCTATACCGCCAATCCCAGGGGTGAACGAGTTCAGCCTCACCGGTTATCTGCGTGGCCGCCCCGTCGAGCTCACGAAGGGCGTCACGGTTGACCTGGAGGTCCCGGCGAACGCCGAGTTCATCCTGGAGGGCTACATCGATCCGGAGGAGGAGTGGCGGGTGGAGGGCCCGTTCGGGGACCATACCGGCTTCTACACGCTGGAGGACCTCTACCCCGCCTTCCACGTAACGGCGGTCACCATGCGCCGCAACCCCGTCTACCCCGCCACCATCGTCGGCAAGCCGCCCATGGAGGACGCCTACCTCATCGAGGCGACCGAGCGCATCTTCTCCGTGCCGGCGCAGCTGGTGCAGCCGGAGCTGGTCGATTACCACCTGCCGCCCGCCGGCATCGCCCACAACCTCGTGAACGTCACCATCAGGAAGAGCTTTCCGGGGCACGCCTACAAGGTGGCGAACGGGCTGCTGGGTCTGGGGCAAATGATGCTGGCCAAGGTCCTCCTCGTCACCGACGAGGAGGTGGACGTGCGGGACCACCTGGGCTTCTGGCGGGCGGTCCTGCGCAACGCGGTACCCGGCCGCGACCAGCAGATCGCCAAGGGCCCCATCGACGTCCTCGACCACTCGAGCCGCTCCTGGAGCTACGGCTCGAAGCTGGTGATCGACGGCACCGTGAAGCACGAGGAGGAGGGCGGCCAGGTCGACTGGCAGCCCAACCCCGAGCGCATGGCGAAGGAGCTGCCCAGCCACGCGGAGATCTTCGACCAGTACCAGTTCGAGGGCGGCATCTGGGTCATCACTACGAAGAAGGACCGTCCGCTGCAGGGCCGGCACGTGGGCGAGTGGGCGGCCAGGCAGAGCCATGCGAAAGGCGTTCGCCTCATCGCCGTCGTCGACGCGGACGTCGACCCGGCCAACTTCGAGGAGACGATCTGGAGCTTGCTCAACAACATCGATCCCGAACGGGATCTGGAGGTGGTCGAAGGCGACGCCGGCCGCGACCCCGTCTGGGTGCTGGACGGCACCCAGAAGCTGGAGAGTGAGGGGTTCGCCCGGCCCTGGCCGCCGAAGATCGAGATGACGGAGGAGATCAGGCGGCGGGTGGACGAACGCTTCGGGCACCTCTTCGAGGCGCCCACGGCCGCTGCCGAAACGCCCGTCAGCGCTTCCGGAACGCGGCAGCGACCAGGAAAAGAGCAGCCTGGGTGAGGATGATCGTGCTGCCGGTGGGCACGTCCACCAGGTAGGAGATCACCAGCCCGGCGACGGTGCTGGCGACACCGAACAGGACGCTCCACATGCTCATGGCGACCAGCGACCGGGAGATGAGCCGGGCCGAGGCACCGGGGATCACCAGGTAGGCGGCCATGAGCACGATGCCTATCATCTGCGCACTGACCACCACCACGAGCGCGGCAAGCGCGAAGAGCAGGTACTCCAGCCGCCGGGTGTTCACCCCGTCCGTGCGCGCCAGCTCCTCATCGAAGGTGGCGTAGGCCAGTCGCGGCCACACGAACAGCAGCAGCGTGAACACCAGCGCGCTTACCGTCAGGATGATGCCCAAGTCGGCCGGGCCCACCGCCAGGATCGAACCGAACAGGAGGTGCCACACGTCGATGACGTTCCGCTCGGGCGGGATGACCGAGATGAACAGGACGCCCAGGGCCACCGAGACGGCAAAGAACACGCCGATCGCCACGTCCGAGGAGAGGACGGTGCGGTCCCGCACGAAGGCTATGCCCATGGAGGCGAGCAGGGTGAAGGGCACCGCGATGAGCAGGGGCTGCTCCAGCCAGCCGCTCGTCCCGAAGAACGCCGCAGCAAAGGCGCCCAGGGCCATCCCGCCGAAGGCGGCGTGGGCCAGACCGTCGCCCAGGAAGGCGAGACCCCGCTGCACCACGAACGTTCCCAGCAGGCCGGCCAACACCGCGATGGCGAGGCCGCCCAGCAGGGCGCGCTGCATGAAGGGGAGGCTGAAGGCCTCGAGCAGCTCCACGTCAATTCACCAGCCAGTCGTGCTGGTGCCCGTGGTGACCGTAAGCTTCCTTGAG
>Ga0209487_1001510_pt1 | contig 19620 bp, 20 predicted proteins | sample Poulit2012_FD_187524 | JGI IMG/M metagenome (GOLD analysis project Ga0209487, IMG submission 187524) | Agricultural soil microbial communities from Georgia to study Nitrogen management - Poultry litter 2012 (SPAdes) (version 2) | ecosystem: Environmental > Terrestrial > Soil > Agricultural land...
TTGATACGGTAATCAAACCGCTACGGGGCACTCGTGTCTCTAGCTTTAATTTTGCCCTATGACGGTGCAACGAGAGCAGGGTCACATCTATGTAATGATGATGCTGCTCGGGGGGGTGCTTTGCCTCTTTGCAGCCACAGCTCAGGCCCTTGATTTATGGACCGCTTGGCGTTTCGCCCAAGAGCGCGACCCCATCTATGCAACTGCCCAGGCCAGTAGTGCTGCCGATCAACACCTGATTGGCCAGGCACGCGCACAACTCTTGCCCCATATTCATGCCAGTGCTGGGGTAGACCACCACGATCGGCGCAACGCCAAAGATTTTGGCAATGCACATAGCAGCCATAATAATCTCTGGGCCTTTACCCTGACACAACCCCTGTTTGATCGTCAAAATCTACGCCTGTACGAGCATGCCCAATATCTGGCAGCGATGGCCGTAGTAGACGAGGAAAACGCGCGCGCCGAGCTCATGCTACGGCTCAGCCAGACGTATTTTGATACCCTCAATGCTCAAGACACCCTGCATTCACTGCGTGCGCAGCTAAAAGCCACGGAAAAGCAACACCAAGCTGCCCTACGGGCGTTTGAATTGGGCAGCGCAACCATTACCGATGCCCAAGAGGCGCAATCTCGGCTAGATTTATTGCGTGCCCAAATCGTGACTGCAGAGGACACGCTGCGACAACAATTTTACGCTCTAGAGCGCATGATTGGCCAGCCCTCCCAAGATCTGGCCACACTCAGGACCGATGCCCACTTGCCCGCCCCCGAACCAGATGACCCTAATCAATGGCAAACTCAGGCGGGTGAGCATAATCTAGCAGTCACCCGAGCCGATCTGGCCTTACAAGCTCAACAACAATATTTGGAATCCAGCAAAAGCCGCCACGATCCTACTGTGCAGCTACAGGCCCGAACTGGCAGCCAGCATCGCAACAATGCCTTTACCGAACGCCGTTCACCCCGCTCTATGGACAGCAGTATCGGTATCGAACTGAGTATCCCCATCTTTACCGGCGGCGAGATCTCAGCCAAGGTCCAAGAAGAAAGCGAACGTTTGCGGCAACGCCACTTTGAGCGTGAAAACGCCCGCCGCGCTGCAGTCGAAGCAGCACAACGATATTTTTCCGGGGTGACCTCTGGATTGCTCGAGGTGCGCTCACTCGAAGAAGCTAAAAAGTCCAGTCAGTCAGCTTTAGAAGCCAACCAATTGGCCTACCAAGTAGGGGTGCGCACGTTAGTAGATGTGCTTAATGCTCAGCAGCAGTTTTACGAGACCCGCCGCAGCCTTTTTAATGCGCGATACCGTGTACTGCTAAATAGCTTACAACTAAAATATGCAGCCGGCACCCTAACTGATGATGACCTCTGGGCGATTAATCAATTACTAGAAACCCAGCCTACCGAGCAAACCCTAGAAGTCATCCCTACAGAACAAGAACAATCCACCCCTACACCTGACGACGCTACCGCACCAATCACCCAGCCACCAATATTGCAGCGCTAATCACCCAGCGGTATTGATCGCCCTGTAGCACTAATCGCCCCTTATTTTATTCACTAACGCTGTTGTAGAACGCTGGTGTGCAATGGGAATAGCACGCGCGTCACCGCCCCAACTGCGTACTAGAGCTGTTTCCGGCAATAATTCCATATCATAGTCCCCACCTTTAACTATGAGGTCCGGTCGCAATCGTTCAATAATGGTCTCAGGGGTATCCTCATCAAACCAGGTCACTACCGTTGTTGAGGCTAAAGCCGCAAGTAATGCCAATCGATCAGTCAATGGGTTTAGTGGCCGCTCGGCGCCTTTATTCAGGCGCCGCACAGAAGCATCCGTATTCACAGCTACAAACAAACTGCCCCCTAACTGCGCAGCTGCATCTAAATAACTCACATGACCTCGATGCAAAATATCAAATACCCCATTGGTAAACACCAAAGGACGCGGCCAGTACTCATGGGCCAGCTGTTGGACTAATTTTTCGGGGTCGATGATTTTTTCTTCGAATAGCGGCGCTGCGCTTAACTCAGACATAATAGAGAATACCTACAACGAGAACGATCAATAACAACCAAAACAAAAACAACAACTGATTCGTGCGCCGTATTTGGCGACTAAGTTGTGCCAGGCGTTGCTCGATAGCGGTGCTTTGATCGGGGCGTTTGAGGCGCTCATAGGTCAAACGCGGCAACTGCGGTAATATCTGCGACCACTGACTGCCCTCTTTTTGCAATTGCTCTAACAGTCCATTTAATCCAATCCGCTGGCGCATCCAATTTTCCAAATACGGCTGCGCTGTATCCCATAGATCGAGCTCGGGATCAAGCTCGCGGCCCATCCCTTCGACATTAAGCAGCGTCTTTTGTAATAAAACCAACTGCGGTTGTATTTCAACATTAAAGCGGCGTGATGTCTGAAATAAACGCATCAACACCTGCGCCAAAGAGATTTGTGATAGGGGTCGGTCAAAATAAGGCTCGCACACCCCACGTATCGCCCCCTCGAGCTCTTCTTCACGGGTATCCGCAGGAACCCAGCCCGACTCTATGTGCAGCTGCGCTACACGGCGGTAATCGCGTTGAAAAAAGGCGAGGAAATTTTGCGCTAAATAGTTTTTATCGAACTCGGACAAAGTCCCCATAATGCCAAAATCCAGCGCGATATATTGCCCAAAAGTCTCGGGTGCTGCGGAAACGTAAATGTTGCCCGGATGCATATCAGCGTGGAAAAAACCATCTCCAAAGACCTGACTAAAAAAGATTTCCACCCCTTTTCGAGCCAGCTCGGGCAAATCAACACCTGCATCTCTCAGAGCTTGTGTTTTGCTAACCTGTACCCCGTGCATACGCTCCATAGTAAAAACATCGGTGGCACAGTAGTCCCAAAAGACCTCGGGCACCATCAGTAGATTGGCGCGCTTTTTATCATGGCTAAAATTGCGTCGTAATTGACTGCAGTTCGAGGCCTCGCGGATCAAATCCAATTCATCGTTGAGGTATTTATCAAATTCAGCTACGACCTCTTTGGGGCGCAAACGTTTGCCGTCTGGACTGATCCATTCGACCAAAGCCGCCAACACACGCATCAGCCCTACGTCTTTACTGATGATTTTACGCATCCCTGGACGCAGCACTTTGACAGCAACCTCTTGACCGCTATGCAGCACTGCAAAATGCACCTGCGCAATCGACGCCGATGCCACAGGCTCGACCTGGAATTCCTTAAATAAATCTTGCGGACTGGCGCCCAAGGCATGCTCAATGATCGCCATTGCTTTTTCTGAAGGGAAAGGCGGCACCCGATCTTGCAAATAAGCCAACTCATCAGCGATATCCATCGGGATGATGTCACGCCGCGTTGATAGCACCTGCCCAAACTTTACAAATACGGGCCCCAATGCCTCGAGTGCCAAACGCAAACGCACACCCCGAGGAGCCTTTGCCCGAGTTCCAAAACGACAAATGCGCAACAAGCAAGCGGCCACTGGATGACGAATGCTGGTCAGCAATAACTCATCCAGTCGGTATCTAAAACCGATATAAAAAATAAACAAAAAACGCCCAAAGCTTGGCATATGGCCGTCCTAGACTGAGTCCGACTCTAAATAGTGTAATCGCTCTTCAACACGATCCAGCTGCGCTTCCAGCGACTGTCGACGTGTTTCCCAAAAAACCCAATAACTTTGATGGGTCAGCATATCGCTTTCGTGACCTAAATACTCGGAAAAATTATCCCGTACATGAACTGCAAAACGCTGTATCCATTGCAGTAATCCTTGGCTGGCTTGCGTGATGCGTACGGCGATGATGTCCCCTGTAAAACGAGCCAAATCGGCCTCGGCATCCCAACGCAACTGACCAGCCAAATCGGCCAATGTACGGGCAAAGCCGACATCTCCTTCGATGCGCAATTGCTCGGCAAACTGCTCGGGCGCTTGTTCTAACAGAGAACTGCCTAAAGCCCATAGCTGCTGATCGGGCAGAATTAAACGCACCTCAACGGCTTGTTTATCGCCCTGAAAAGCAGACAGCAAGCCTGCCTCGGTCACTACAAACTGAAAATCCTGAGCACCCCATTCGATCGACAATCGTCGACCTGCATAAGCAGCCAATCGTTGTATCGCCCAAGGATTTCGCAAGAGCAAAAAATTAACCACCCTGGCCACCATGGCTTGGGGCCGTAAAAAAGGCGGCAATAATGTATTAATGCGACTGAATACTGCATCCATCACGAACCACACATTTGAAAAAGAATGCCCCGCAATGTAATGACACCACGGGGCAGATCAAAATCCAAGCAGCAAACCGTTTGATTGGATTTAATGATTATCTGGCATTTGTTGAATGCCAGCAACCAACCAGCCGGTGCCTTCTGCCTTGAGCAGGTTCCACACCTCTTCGAAACGAGCTGCTTCGGGGTGGTTGCCCTCGCGCAGCATGCCGGAATAGCGCACGCTGGCTAAAAAGCCATCCTCGAATTTTTCAATACCCATTAACTCGGCGTTGAGCAACACAATCTGGGTATGGTTAGTTTGGCTCTGTGCATTAGCCAAAATGGCAGGCTGCAACTCTTTAAATAAATCTTCAGTTAGATACTGCTGCAACCCCTGGGCGTCACCTTGATCCCAAAGCTTTTGGATATGTGCAAACTGTTTTTTAGCATTATCCAAAAAGACTGGCAGATCAAAATCCTGAGGGATAAACCAGCTGGAATCCTCGTTAGTCTGAGCATCGACCTCACGAGCCTGTCCGTCGATGGTCATCGGGCTGGCTCCGGCAGCGCCTGTTGGAGCACCTGCACCAGGATGACTTTGGCGATAATTGTGACTGCTAAAACCACTGTTGTTGGTATTGCCGCGCGTTGCACCCAATGGTTGGGTCACACCGCCGCGCAACACACGGAATAACCAACGCGCGATAAAGACCACTGCCAAGATCAGGACCAAACTGGAAATAAGCTCTAAAAAGGCCCCTGACAGTCCCAAACCAGAAAGCAGCGCAGCAATCCCTAAACCTGCAGCAATACCAGCAATGGGCCCCAAGAAACGGGACATCCCGCTACGTGCTGCGGCACCCTGTGCCCCAGCCTGTTGTTGGCGTGCTGACGCAGCCGAAGACCCCTGCTGCTGACGCGAAGAAGAGGCAGCGGCAGGTGGCTTGACAGCCTGGCGCTGCTTCATGATGTTAGATGATTGACGCCCAAAACTACGCATCCCACCAAAACGTTGTGCCTGAGCATCAAATGAGATCGCAATAAACATAAGCGTAGTAACTGCAAGTGCAAAAATGAGCACAGCACGTGATAAACGCCTTGAAACCATGAGAACTCCTATACATAAAGCTTGGCTTTATTAAATCTTTGCACTGATTGTGCAGAGCGTATCGCCCAAAAACCAATAATACACCGTGCTTTAGTCTTTAGTGATTTATATGAACCGCTCAGGATGCATCCAGGCGCACACCCTCGTGCAACGCCACCACCCCAGCGGTCAGGTTGAAGTATTGTACCCGTTCGAAGCCCACCTGGCGCATCATCTCGGCCAAGGTCTCTTGATCAGGGTGCATACGAATAGATTCGGCTAAATATCGGTAGCTATTTTCGTCGTCAGCTACCATACGACCCAAACGAGGTAAAACATTGAAAGAATACCAATCGTAGGCGGGCGCCAATGGCCGGGCTACCTGAGAGAACTCGAGCACCAGCAAACGACCGCCGGGCTTAAGCACACGATACATTTCAGCCAGGGCGATTTCTTTGTGGGTCATATTGCGCAAACCAAAAGCAACAGTGACGCGATCAAAATAAGCCTCAGGGAAGGGCAGCTTTTCTGCATCACACACAGCAGTAGGTACGACCAAACCATGGTCTAACAAACGGTCGCGACCTACAGCAAGCATTGACGAATTGATGTCTGTTAGCCAAACCTCGCCGTGTCCACCGACTCTAGAGGCAAACGCACGCGCCAAATCCCCCGTGCCCCCGGCGATATCCAATACCCGCATCCCAGGACGAATAGCTGCACGTTCGATCGTAAAGCGCTTCCAGAGGCGATGCAGCCCACCTGACATGAGGTCATTCATCACATCATAGCGTTGAGCAACAGAATGAAATACCTGTGCGACCTCACGCGCTTTTTGAGCCGCATCAATGGTTTTAAAACCAAAATGCGTGGTGTCATTCATCGCGCTGGGATCTGTATCTTGAGGCCGTTGTGTGTTGTTATCCATAATATTTATCGTATCCTAGTTTTGATACCCGGGTGCGCTACCGGATACCGCTTTATGCCATAACGCCTCATCATGCTATGAGGATACCTTTTATGTTAAACGAAAAAAGCCATCCTGACACAATAATGCAATAAACTTGTTTTACACTATCCCTGTCCAATAGCGAACTGCGCCTGAAAAAATCGGGTTTTTAGTGTACTATCCGAGCAGTAGACCCTTGGGCAAGTGTGCCGTCTACTATATACGGCTTATTCTATACGCTATACGCATTATGAAAACCACTATACTTGTTGTCGAAGACGAGCCCGCGATTCAAGAGTTAATCGCAGTTAACCTTCGTTTAGCAGGCTTTGAAGTCCAACTGGCTGATACAGCCGAACAGGCCCAAGAGCTGATCCGACAAGCCCTACCTGGCCTCATCTTACTGGACTGGATGCTGCCTGGGTTGTCAGGCATTCAGTATGCCAAAGAATTACGTTCTGACCATCGTACCCGTCAAATCCCTATCATTATGCTCACCGCCAAAGGTGCCGAGGAAGATCGGGTCACTGGGCTCGAAGCTGGCGCTGATGACTACATCACTAAGCCTTTTTCACCCAAAGAGCTACGCGCTCGTATTAATGCAGTCCTAAGACGCGTCGCCCCACAATTAGCCGATGAACAGGTCACCGTAGGCACCCTCAGCTTGGACCCCAGCACACACCGTGTGCACACCAACGGTAAAAACTTGCGCTTGGGGCCTACAGAATTTCGTTTATTGCATTTTTTTATGGTGCATCCTGAGCGGGTTTTTAGCCGCACTCAGTTACTGGATAATATATGGGGAGACCATGTATTTATCGAGGAAAGAACCGTTGATGTTCATATTCGACGGCTACGTAAAGCGCTGGCTCCGACCGGCCATGACCAACACATAGAAACTGTACGTGGTGCAGGTTATCGCTTTGCAGCACGGCTTTAACCTGACAGCGAACATATATCACCCAGATGAACAAAACCCATAGCACCCTTCTGGTTCTGGCTATTGGCGCATGGCTGATCGGTTTGTGGCTAGGACCTGCCACAGGATGGGCTCTTTTTGCCCTGGGACTGTTGTTAATGGTCTTGGTCAGTGGCCACCAACTCCAACAAATCAACCGCTGGGTCCGCAATGTTCACCAACCCCCACCAGCCAGTGTTGGCCCTTGGGATCATATATTGGCCCCGATCTATAGGCAGCTAAAGCAAAACCGCCTGCAAATACATCATCTCAAAAGCCAAGTAGACGCCATCATCATGGCAGCCGAGGCGCTCCCAGATGGCACCATTACCCTTGATGAGCATTTCCGTATCCAGTGGTGCAACCAAATTGCCAGCACACATTTAGGACTTAATTTAGCCACGGATCGCAACCATCCCATATTCCATATTGTCCGCCATCCTGACTTCATTCAATATGTACAAAGCAAAAAGTGGGATGAATCTTTATTGTTGCAAAACCATCAGCCCGGGCACCGTCGGTCATTACTGATTCACATCTCGCAGTATGGCATTGGCCAATATATTTTGGTGAGTCGCGACATCACCCAGCTGGAACGCCTGGAGCGCGCACGCAAAGACTTTGTAGCTAACGTTTCCCACGAATTACGCACGCCATTAACTGTTTTATACGGTTTTATAGAAACCCTACATGAAACCTCATTAGAAGAACTTAACCAAGAACAACGTCAAGAATATCTCCGCCTAATGATGGAGCAAGCAGAACACATGCGCGCACTGGTCTCAGACCTACTTACCCTCTCTGTCTTAGAATCTACGCCGAGTGACGAACATGAACCCATAACAGCAGGCCCTATCATTCAACAAAGCATCAAGCAAGGCCAAGCGCTATCACAGGGCAAGCATGATTTTCATATTGAAGTTGACGACCATTTAGCTATTATGGGATCTGAAACGGAGCTAAGCTCAGTCTTTAGTAACCTCATTAATAATGCCGTGCGTTATACGCCCAAGGGCGGTAAAATTCATATTAGCTGGAAACAAAATGCGGCTGGAGAGGCGGTTTTTGCAGTTCGAGATTCTGGTATTGGCATTGCAGATGAGGATATTCCCCGCCTGACTGAGCGTTTTTATCGCGTGGATCGAGCCCGCTCCCGAGCCACTGGTGGAACCGGACTGGGATTAGCCATTGCCAAACATGTCGCCGCTCGCCACCGGGCTCGCCTTGCCATCGAAAGCGAGCTCAACCAAGGCAGTTGTTTTAGTTTGGTATTTCCCACCAACACTGTATCCCAAGCCTCTAGGCCTGCTCCAAACTTACCCCACACGAATTAATTTTGATATCAGGAGCCATAAATGAACACACCCGAAATACTTCCCCCTTTCCATCTCGCATTTCCTGTTCACAACCTCGAACAAGCACGCACTTTTTATGGGGATATCTTAGGTTGCTCCGAAGGACGCTCTAGCCCTGAATGGATTGATTTTAACTTTTACGGACACCAAATCGTAGCGCACTTGGCTCCCGAAGAGTGCCAACCTACGCAAACCAGCGAGGTTGACAGCGAACAAGTACCGGTACGCCATTTTGGCATCGTAATGGATATGCCTAGCTGGCAGACGCTGGCTGATCGCCTACAAGCGCAGGAATTAGATTTTATTATCGAACCCACCATTCGATTTAAAGGACAACCGGGCGAACAGGCCACCATGTTTTTACGTGACCCCTCAGGCAATGCCCTCGAATTCAAAGCCTTTAAAGATTTAAACTCTTTATTTGCCAAATAAAGCTACGCGCACAACTCACTTATAAAAATAATCGATAGGCGGGATTGTGCGTTTCATTCCAATAAGGATAGCCCAGTTCATTTAAAAACTTTTTGAGCTCTTTTTTATCCTTGGGCGGTGCCTGTATACCCACCAAAGTCCGAGCATAATCCCCGCCGTAATTTCGATACTGGAACAAACTGATATTCCAAGCTGGATGCATGCAGCTTAAAAAACGCCGCAATGCCCCAGGACGCTCGGGAAAAACAAATCGATACAACTCCTCGTGCTCGGCTAGCTCGGAACGCCCCCCCACCATATAACGCAGATGGCTCTTGGCCATTTCATTATTGGTCAGATTAATGGTGGGAAAACCTTGGTTAATAAAATTCTGCTCTAATGCAGTGATCTCGGCTTCGGACTGTATCTGCAGACCGACAAATACATGTGCCGTATGCGGATCAGAAATCCGGTAATTAAATTCAGTCACCGAACGCTCACCGAGGGCCTCGCACAAACGCAGAAAACTGCCACGCTCTTCGGGCAAACTCACGGCAAACAATGCCTCGCGGGCCAAACCCACATCAGCGCGCTCGGCTACAAAGCGCAGCCGATCAAAATTCATATTAGCGCCCGAAGTAATGGCCACAAAAGTGCAACCGTGACAACCCTGTTCACGAACGTATTTTTTAGCCCCTGCCACTGCTAACGCCCCCGCTGGCTCGAGCACACTGCGGGTATCCTGGAAAACATCCTTGATGGCTGCGCACACTGCATCAGTATCCACACAAACGAAATCATCCACAAACTTGCGCGCTAATTTAAAAGTCTTTGCACCCACCTCTTTGACTGCTGTGCCATCTGAAAACAAGCCAACATCTTTGAGCACCACCCGCCGTTTAGCCCGCACACTGCGCTCCATGGCATTAGAATCCTCAGTCTGAACCCCAATGATTTTGATTTCAGGACGCAATTGCTTGATGTAAGCGGCCACCCCAGCAATCAGACCGCCCCCACCGATAGGTACAAAAACCGCATCAATAGGCCCAGGATGCTGGTGTAAAATCTCCATTCCGATAGTGCCCTGACCTGCAATGACATCCTCATCATCAAAAGGATGCACAAAAGTCAGGCCCTCATCTTTTTCTAAGGTCACAGCATGTTCATAGGCATCAGTAAAGCTATCGCCAACTAAAACCACCTCGCCACCCAAATTGCGTACAGCATCGATCTTGAGCTGCGGCGTAGTTACTGGCATCACAATTACAGCACGCGCCCCCAAACGATTAGCTGAATAGGCCACACCCTGAGCATGATTACCCGCCGAAGCCGCAATCACCCCACGCCTGAGATCCTCCGTAGGCATATTGGCCATTTTGTTATAAGCACCCCGCAGTTTGAAACTAAAAACTGACAACTGATCTTCGCGCTTTAATAAAATACGGTTATTGAGACGCGCAGATGCCAACGGGGCAAGCTCTAAAGGGGTTTCTGTAACGACGTCATATACCTTGGACGTCAAAATGCGTTTCAAATAGTCATTAGACATAATGGGTCAAACCAAGCACTGGGAAACTTCTTAAAAAAAACGACAGCAAAGTAAAAAAGGATAACACAGGCACCCACAGTGCCCTAATCAACCCTAAGCAATGTACACTTTAGCCTTGTCTTTATGCTCTTAACTGTTAACACACATGATAGAAGCTTGGGTCCAAGACCTAGTTAATTGGGTTCTAGTCACATTTGCCCTGCCAAAAGTGGGTTTAAGCACCATTTTTGTTGTGAGTTTTGTCTCTGCAACCCTACTACCACTGGGCTCTGAACCAGCGGTCTTTGGTTATGTATCACTCGCACCACATATGTTTTGGCCCGCAGTACTTGTAGCCACCGCAGGCAACACCTTAGGCGGCTTGAGTAGTTACTGGGCGGGTCTACTGGCCCAAAAAGGCTACCAACGTTGGCGAGAAAACAACCCCGAAAAACCAGCAGAAAGCAACTATGGTGAAAAAACTGCCGGCCGCTGGCATAAACTCATCAACCGATGGCTAGAACGCTTTGGCCCACCCGCCCTACTACTATCCTGGTTACCCATAGTGGGTGACCCATTATGCGCACTCGCAGGATGGCTACGTCTACCACTAGCAGCTAGCACGGTATACATGACCATCGGAAAATTTCTGCGCTACGTCATCATGACCACTTTTTTGCTCTGGATAGCCCCTAGCCTAGGCCTAAATATCTAAATACAAGAACTAATTCTCGATATCAGGACCAAAAGAACACACCGTGTACACAGGCAAACCCGTCTCACGCACTGCTTCAGAACCACCTAAATAAGGCAAATCGATCATTGCAGCCGCCTCAATAGCATTGGCCCCCAAGCGCTGCAATAAACGGGACGCAGCAACCATTGTCCCGCCCGTGGCAATTAAATCATCAATTAACAACACCCGCTGCCCAGGACGCACCGAATCCGTATGCATCTCGACAGTTGCATTGCCATACTCCAAGCGATACTCCTCAGCCACAGTCTGAAAAGGCAACTTACCCTTTTTGCGCACCGGCACAAAACCGACATTGAGCTCATACGCCAACACTGAACCCACAATAAAGCCACGCGCATCAACACCAGCCACCAAATCCAAACGCTGATTCATATAACGATGCACAAACAAATCTATCAGCGCCCGAAACGCACGAGGGTCCTGTAATACCGGAGTGATATCACGAAAAACCACACCGGGCTTGGGCCAATCAGGCACACTGCGGATGGTTTGTCGAATATAGTCAATAGGATTAGTTCGCATAGTCACCAAAAGTAAATTGACTGCCTAAATATATCGCAACCACGCTATTGTACAGCCAAAAATAAATAAAACGCAGCACACCTGTAAAAACATCCAAAAGCACGTCCAGCTTTTAGAGGCCGTTCACCGCACAGAAGAAAATGTTTTACAGATATTCCGAGCGCAGCGAGATATCAAAAAACAAATCCTGCAGAGCAGCACACAGAGGCTCACTGCGACAGAAACGAACCTCTGCAGCAGCCACCCGCTCAAAACGGTCGGAGAGAGCTATTTTAGAAATGTTTCGAGCGAAGCGAGACATTGAAAAAATAACTCTCGCAGACCAGTAAGCAGCGCTCACAGGTCGGCACACAGAGGCTCACTGCGACAGAAACGAACCTCTACAGCAGCCAGCGCACCAAAACCCCACCCACCAACCGATAGGTCTGCCGCGCGAAAGCCTCAGGTAAAACATTATGAGTCACAACAATCACGCTATGCCCCTGCGACAAACCCTCTAAATCTCGCATCAAAGCATCTGCCGTATCCTCATCCAGTCCAGCAGTGGGCTCATCCAACAACCAAAGACGCGCAGGACACAAAACAATGCGGGCCAAGCATAAACGGCGGCTCTGTCCAGCTGAGAGCGTATTCCCCCCTTCGCCAATCCAGCTATCTAACCCGCCTATTTTGCGGATGTGTTCTTCTAATTGCACCGCCCTGAGTGCTGCCCATAACTCGTCATCACTGGCTTCAGGGTCGCCCAACAGCAAGTTATAACGAACGGTTCCTAAAAACACCGGCGAATGCTGAGATAAATAAGCGAAATGACGGTACAGCACTGATTCCTGTACTTGTCCTAAATCTGTGCTGCCATAGTAAATTTTCCCACCGTAGGGCACTATTTGCATTAACGCTTGTAACAAGGTCGTTTTCCCCGAACCACTCAGTCCTTGGATCACCATTCGCTGCCCGGCGGGTAAGGAAAAGCTCAACCGCTGAAGCACCGAGGTATCACCGTACTTTACGGACAGTTCTGTCACCTCTAGGTTTTGGGCATCCGTTGGCAATGCATTTATTACGCGCCCTTCAGTAGTTTTCTGGGTGGTAGACGACGTTGGCTGCAAAGCATGTAATCGCGCTGATGCGGCATGTACTGCTCCGAGCTCGGATGCTCCGCGCATGACCGGCGAAAACACCTCGAATAAACCCATCAAGCCAAATAACAGTCCGACCCACATCGGGGCGCTCATCTCGGCTTGTGTCTGAGCAATCCCACCGATAACCAGCAGCAAAAACACCAATGCTCCCATGAGCAGCTGTTGAATCAATGTACCCAGACTAGAATGCGCATTGAGTCGATCTGCTGCCAGTGCATTGCGCTCTAAAGTATCTGCAAACTGACCCAGCACACGATTTTCAGCGTTAAAAACGGCTAAATCACTATGCGCAACAAAGCTGTCGTGCGCAATCGCACGTAAATCAGCAAATCCTTCTTGTACTTGCTGCCCATCAGCAGCGCTGCGTCGCGCTAACCAATAAGGCAATCCCACAATAGCCACTGCAGTGCTTAAAAGCACTACCCACGCCACCCAGGGCAAAAACAGGCCTAATACCCAACTAAAAAACAAACCAGCGATACCCCCTGCAATCACAGGGGCAACCAACAATAGGAAAAATGTATCCAGCCGATCAATATCGCCCACCAAACGGGCCACTAAATCCCCATCACGGAATCGAGCTAATTGCTCGGGACTCAAACGGGCAATACGAGCAAAACTACGACTGCGCACTTCAGACTGTAAATTGAGCGTCACCTGATGACCGACAACACGTTCTAAATAGCGTGACACGATGCGCAAGATAGACAATCCGCGCACCAAAGCCGATGGAATAAAATAATTAAAGCTGGCCATAGCTGTTACCAAAAAGGCGGTGGTTAAAAACCAACCTGCCACACTTAGCAACCCCACCCCAGCAAAAATCGTCAGACCCGTCAAAAAAATGGCCCCGACACTCATGAACCAATGTTGACGCAGCCAGCGGCCGCTTAATTGCCACCATAACTTCATGACATCACCTCTATTTTCTGCGCTGCTATCTGCCAATGCTGTTCTAATTGATCGGCTACTGCGCGATCATGAGTCGCCACGATCAAGCCACGCCCTTGGCAAAACTGCAGGATCTCGGCCATCACTTCGTCTCGAGTTTGAGGATCCAAATACGCTGTGGGCTCATCCAATAAAACCAACTGCGGATCACCTAAAAACAACCGTGCCAGTGCGACTCTATGGGCCTGTCCTCCTGACAAGCCAAAGCCTCGCGTCCCCAACTCAGTGTCCAGGCCTTGAGGTAATGCGCGTACGAACTCCTCTGCCTGGGCGCGGGCCAACGCCGCCCACAGCTGTGCATCATCTGCCTCGGGATCAGCCAAGCGTAACAGCTCGCGCACACTACCCATGGTCAAAAAAGGCTGCTGACTAATCAAAATTGTGGCAGGTATCAGTTGCGACGAGCTCTGAACATTCTCTACAGGAGCGCGCCATTGCAACCACTGCCCTTGGGCGGGTGTTCGCAAACCAATCAAAGTCTCAAGAAGGCTGGTCTTGCCACTCCCACTGGGTCCCATTAACGCTACGTGCGCACCGCGTGCCAATTGCAGCTGTATATCCCCCAACACCAAATCATTAGATTGGGGAGTTGTGAGCACACCGTCTTGGATAGCAAGCAACTGTTCAGGCTGATCCTCCCAAAGGCAACGCACAGTGGCACTGCCCACTGGACCTGTTGCTTGGTGAGTTGAAACACCCCCCGATGCAATAAAAGCATCGGTCGCTTTGGATTCGGGCACGAAAGACTCCTCGGCCTTACTCTTGGCTTCGTTCTTGCCCTTATTAGACTGTGGGGGTGCTGGGGGCAGCTCGACCAACATTTCTTCGAGTTGCTCAACTGCTGCTTTAGCGGTGGAACGCTCATGATAACCTGCCGCTAACTGTCTTAATGGGTTATAAACCTCAGGCGCAATCAATAGGCAGAACAACCCATGCTGCAGGGTATAACCACTAAAGCCCTCGCCAAAGGAACCTAAATAACTAAACCCGATATATACAGCCACACCGGCCACGCCCAATGCGGCGAACAACTCTAAAACCGCCGAGGATAAAAAAGCAATGCGCAGCACACCCATCGTGGCCTGATTCAAACGGTCGTTAGCCTGTTTGACCTCTTGGATTTCTGCCTCGGTACGTCCAAATAAACTTAGAGTAAAAACACCTTTAATTCGATCCCCAAACACCCCAGACAACTGACTAAGAATGGTCTGGTGCTTGCGGTTAACGGCCTCGGCCCCCCAACCAATCAAGGCCATGAACACAGGAATCATGGGTGCCGAAACTATAAAAAGCAGCGCAACAATCCAATCCGTAGGTAAAACCGCCAAGGTAAAAATAATGGGCAACAACCCCGCAGCGTACATCGCTGGTAGAAAGTTGCGTAAATAACCGTCCAAGGCCTCTATATGCTCAACCAATAAAGCAGCCAACTCGCCCGAGGGGTGCTGGCGCGTCCAAGCCGGCCCACGCCGTAACATCTGAGCAAATATCTGCGCCCGTAGTTGCTGTTTGATTTGTTCTACTGCACGACTGGCAGCGCGTTGTCCTGACCACCCAAACACAGCTCGCAATACAATGAGGGCAGCGATAGCACCAATCGCACCCCACAGGGCATGAATAGGTTGTTGCAGCCGTATTGCGGCATCAAGGACATACGCCAATAGATAAGCCTGCACGACAAAAAGCATGCCGACCACAATCGGGGCTAAAAAGGCCCAGCCCATTGCTCGTGGGCTGCGCCGCCACAGACCTGCCAACCATCGACGTTGACTGGCAGGGGTTTTGACCATCTCAGTTGCTGCTCTCATTGATTATAGAAATGCCTGTTCTCATTAATCTGACCGAGTCTATTGTATTTCAAATCCACTATTGACATGTTTTTCCCCTCCTGTATTGATGTATGGCTACAATAAACAGAGTCTGGTCTTATACTGAATACTATGTCCACCACTAATTATCTAGCCTCGGCGCAGCGCACCTTTGATATCGAAATTACCGCCCTGCAAGCACTCAAAAATAGCTTGGGTGCCCCTTTTACAGAGGCAGTGCAGCGCGTGCTCGCGTGTCGCGGACGCGTTGTGGTCACTGGCATCGGTAAATCTGGCCATATCGGCCGCAAAATCGCTGCCACCTTTGCCTCTACGGGCACACCTGCTTTTTTCATGCATGCAGCCGAAGCCTTACATGGCGATATGGGCATGATCACCAGCGATGATCTCATTATTGCCATCTCTTATTCTGGCACTGCCCAAGAGCTAATCACCATCTTAGGCATCGCACAGCGTCTGGAAACCCCTTTTATCGCCATTACGGGCCACCCCCAATCCGAGCTAGCCCGCAATGCCACCCTGCACCTGAATGTTCATGTGGAAAAAGAGGCTTGCCCGCTTAATTTAGCGCCTACTGCCAGCACCACAGCCACTTTGGTGCTAGGTGATGCGCTGGCGGTAGCCTGCTTGCAGGCCAAAGGCTTTACAGAACACGATTTTGCCCGCTCACATCCTGGTGGGGCGTTGGGTCGCCGTCTGCTGACCTATGTGCACGACGTCATGCGCCAAGACGCCGATTTGCCTATCGTTTCTCTCGGAACGCTCATCCCAGATGCCCTGACCGAAATGTCCGCCAAGGGCATGGGTATGACCATCGTTGTTGATACTGACAATCACCCCATCGGTATATTTACCGATGGTGATCTACGGCGTATCATTGCCAAAGAAGGCAATGTACGCGATTTAGCAGTCGAGGCTGGCATGACCCACGACCCTAAGCATGTAGCCGCCGATGACTTGGCCGTCAAAGCTGCTGCACTGATGGACAATCTACGTATCAACCAGCTTTTAGTGCTTGATGACACGGGTGTTTTGATCGGTGCTTTGCATATGCATGACCTTTTGGCTGCCAAGGTTATCTAAATCTTTACACTAACGATTACAATGGTTATGAAATAATTCCAATGACTCACCATCAGACACGAGACAAGCTTTTTATCAATTTTTAATACTATGCTTAAAAATAATCCGCCCCACCCTATAGAATCCGTGCTCTTGGCGCCTCTAGACGCCGAGGTCATCGAACGCTTGCAGTCAATTCGCTTGATGGCATTTGATGTGGATGGTGTCCTGACCGACGGTCGACTCTGGTATGGCGATCAGGGTGAGGTCTTTAAAAGTTTTCATGCGTTAGATGGTCATGGGCTACGTTTACTCAAAGAGTGTGGCATCACCGTAGTGCTGATTACTGGCCGTGAAAGTGCCATTGTCACACGCCGCGCCAGCGAATTGGGTATCGCCGAGGTACATCAAAATATCCGTGACAAACTGGGCTGCCTCAAGGAAATTTCTGAACGGCTTAGCCTCACCCTGGACCAAGTCGGTTATATGGGAGATGATCTCATCGATATCACTGCCATGCGACGCGTGAGTTTTGCTGCCAGCGTGCCCAATGCGCCGCATTATATTACTCAGTTAGCGCACTGGGTCGCCTCTGTGGCTGGTGGTATGGGGGCTGCCCGCCAGTGCTGCGATCTGATTTTGGCGGCCCAAGGCTATCTGGGCAACTATTTTGCTGCCGATAACCCTGCTGGCCTAACAGGTGTCATACAATAAGCCATGCGTGATCGCCTCCCATCTCTCATCACAGTTGCCCTGTTAATCACCTTGGTGGTGGGCACCTGGTGGTCTGCGCATTACACCATGAGCACCATTGAAATTGATCCCCCTCGTAAGCTCACCCACGAACCCGATGCTTGGGCCCATGACTTCATCATGCTGCGCACCAATCCCACTGGCGAGGCCACCAACCGGCTCGAAGGCGACTATTTCGAACACTACCCAGATGATGATTCTTATTTCATCGTCGAGGCGGTTGCTACTGGCATTCGCCCTGAACGCCCTGTTACCATTGGTCGCTCTGACGAAGCTGTGATGGACGAAGACGGCGCACGCATCACAATGCAAGGCAACGCCCACGTTCACCGCGTTCCTACTGAGGATCGGGCCGCCTTGGACATTTATAGTGACGTCCTCGTTATTTACCCAGACGAGGACGTCGTCGAGACTGACAAACCCGCCCATGTTGTAGACGGGCGCTCTACAATGGACGGCATCGGCATGCACTACGCCAATGACACACGCCAGTTGCAAGTATTCTCGGCCTCTAAGGTCAAACTTTCCGGACAGGATCGCCAAGAACGCCGCGGGCAAAAACAACAAGAGGACCCCCAACCATGATCCATTCACGACCCTTTCTTTTCTGGATGCCCTTGGTGGTGCTCATCAGCATGTGGTGCGCTACGCCCTTATCCGCCCAAACAGACCCAGAGCCCGAACCCGACACCATCGTCATTTCTGATACCTTGCATCATGACGATGTCGAGCGTGTTAGCACATTTACCGGTGATGTAGTCATGACCCGTGGACAATTAATCCTCCATTCTGATCGTCTGGATCTATCCGAAGACACCGATGGATTCCAATACGGGGTCGCCACTCTGGACACCAGTGATCGCGTGCGTGTGCGTCAAGAAAACCCCGAGGACTTTGAAATCATTCGTGGTGAGGGGCTACGCGCTGAATGGGACGGCAAAGCCGAAGAGCTAGAACTCATCGGCCAAGCCATCATCACCCGCTATGTTTGCGGGAAACCCGTCGACGAAGTGCGCGGGGAACGCGTTATTTACTATCAAAAAACAGATACTTACGAAGCCTTTAGCGGACCCGAATCGGCCGCTGATGATCGCCGCGTGCGTTCGGTCGTCCGCCCGCGGGCCGTTGCTGATAAAGCCATTGAAGAATGCCGTGAACAACAGTCCAAACAGTAATACCCAATCTCATTCAGCCACCGCCAATGGGCAAGCCCGCATGCAACGTCATTCGGGCTCTTTACAGGCGATCGGCCTAAGCAAATACTACGGCCGCCGACAGGTCGTCAAAGATGTCTCGATGAAGGTCAACAGTGGCGAGGTGGTTGGCCTCTTGGGTCCCAATGGAGCAGGTAAAACCACCAGCTTTTACATGATTGTAGGGATTGTCTCGGCCGATGCTGGCCGCATTGAAATTGATGACACCCCTATTACCACCTTGCCTATTCACAAACGCTCGCGCATGGGGTTGTCTTATTTGCCCCAAGATGCTTCTGTGTTTCGCCGTCTCAATGTAGAAAGTAATATTCGTGCAGTATTAGAACTACAAACAGATGAGCATGGTCGGCGCTTTAAAAAACCTCAAATCCAAGAACAACTAGAACATCTACTCGAAGAGCTACAAATCACCCATATTCGCAAAAACACGGCGGTTTCACTCTCAGGGGGTGAGCGCCGACGTGTGGAAATCGCCCGAGCGCTGGCAACACAACCTAGATTTATCCTCCTTGATGAGCCTTTCGCTGGGGTAGACCCCATTGCTGTCATCGAAATTCAACGCATCGTGCAATTTTTAAAATCACGGAATATCGGGGTGCTGATCACAGACCATAACGTGCGTGAAACCTTGGGCATCTGTGACCGAGCCTACATTATCAGTGATGGTGCTGTACTGACCAGTGGCCAGCCCGAAGACATTGTTCAAAACCCCGAGGTTCGCAAAGTTTACCTAGGCGAACACTTCCGCATGTAGCTCGCAAAATATTTCTGGCTCCCTTGATTTCCCTCATGCACGAGTCACCGAGCTTATGTATACTGAACACAGAAGCTTCTCCTCAGCAGTGCATTTTGCCTGCCTTCATCACTACAACAAGGAGCGTTCTAT
>Ga0209487_1001511_pt1 | contig 19611 bp, 12 predicted proteins | sample Poulit2012_FD_187524 | JGI IMG/M metagenome (GOLD analysis project Ga0209487, IMG submission 187524) | Agricultural soil microbial communities from Georgia to study Nitrogen management - Poultry litter 2012 (SPAdes) (version 2) | ecosystem: Environmental > Terrestrial > Soil > Agricultural land...
TCATGTAACTTATTCTAAACCTAACTCTACAGCTCTATTAAATGCTGCATAGGCTGCTTCTTCAATCAACTCTTTAACATTATTTTCCTCCATAGAGTCCAAAGCTGCTTCGGTTGTTCCACCTTTTGATGCGACACGGTCCATCCAAGTTTTTGGTGTTATATCCGATTCATTAAAAAGCTGCACTGCCCCTTGGAATGTATGTGCAACCAAAGCCCTAGAATCATAGTTAGTGAACCCCATTTTTTTAGCAGCTTCCAACATGGCATTCATAAAATAAAACACGTAAGCTGGACCACTACCAGAAATTCCAGTAGATGCATCTATCCATTTATCCGATTCTACATGTATGGACTCTCCAGTCATGTCTAATAAATTCCGAACTACTAGCAATTCTAGTCTGGTTACATCTTTAGATGCAGTATAAGCAGTCATCCCTAAACCTATCTGAGCAGGTAGATTTGGCATAGCACGGATTACCTTCTTCTTCTTAAGTCCATCAACAATGGTTTGTAAGGTTACCCCAGCCATTAAAGACACAAATATTTGATTTTCATTAATCATAGGCTGCATCTCCTTAAATAACTCTTCTTTATGATATGGCTTTACTGCTATAAATACAATATCAGCTTTAGGTAAGCAGGTCTCCAAATCTGTATAGATATCAAAAATATCTTTCTCTCTCAGAGTGTTTAATACCTCGACATTCTTATCATAAATCTGTAGCTTATGGTTTATTAACAATTTACTTTTAGACATGCCTTCTGCATAGGTTGCTCCCATGTTCCCAGCACCAATCATCAAAACTTTCATTACATATGTTTATTTAAAATCTAAATCTTAACACATTTAAGATTCTTAATTTCACTTCAAAAATAGCATTTACACAAGACATTCACAATTATTCTCTGAAATTCAATAAATAACTCAACCAAAGGAGCTTTAAACACTTTTTTATTTTGTTTCTTTAAATATCTAGACCATGAAGTAAAACTAATGCTCAAATCACAATAGGTACTTAGTTTAATTTACAATTCTATAAACATGTATCTTTTAAAAAAATAGATAGTAAATATTGGTAACTTGTTGTCTCTTGACTTTTTCGAAATCAGCATTACAGCTATTCATTCACCATAATATCAAACCATACCGAACAGATAATTAGAAGTATAAAATACAGTGGTTGGCTGGTACGAACACAACTTTTGGCTTTAAATTAATTATGAAGAATGAAATATACTGAGTATATATCCCCCTAATCGATTAGATAGAACATGGATAATTTTACTTTACATTTAGGAAATTACTTTTTCTATGTTTTGCACACTGCTTTAATCCTATTCAATTTATTTGGCTGGTTACTTCCTCGTTGGCGCAAGCTCAATCTTGTTTCCCTATTAGCAACCTTTGCTTCGTGGGTTATTTTAGGATTATGGAAGGGATGGGGATATTGTTTTTTGACCGAATGGCATTATAATATTTTATATAGGTTAGGTGAAAAAAATATGCCACCTAGCTATATCAACTTTTTACTTTATAAACTAACAGGTCATACTTTTAGTGCACAACTAGTAGATTTCACCACAGTAAGTCTTGCATTGGTTGCACTTATTTGTTCGACTTGGGTAAACTCAAGAAAACGAAATATCAGCTCTTCATAAAGCAATTTATTTGAAAGTATTGCTGTTGAAATGAAAAGCTATGTAATATCAAAGCCTTATTTCAATTGGTATTTAGCACGAATCGTTATATGTGCTGTTTTATTGCGTGAATGTGTATTAAAAACACCCCCATATGAATACTCCTCATCTTCGTATTGTCCGGTGATTTGGAAGATACCTAAATCGGCTTGTTGCATCCCTTTTACTTCTGCTTTCGATTCCGAAGCTATATTAGTAGCTCGGTGAAGTGCATTTTTAGAAGCTTCTTTAATAAGATCTAGTTTTAAACTTTCTAAATCGCTATAGTAAAACTGTGGACGGTTGGAAGTTAACTCAATTCCTTGGCTTAATAAAGATGATATTTCTCTAGCCGCTTGCTCTACAACATCCAGTTCCTTTGATTCGATTATCACACTTTGATACAAAGAGTATCCAGTAAAAACACGGGTAGAACCTCCTCTGTTATCGTATTCATATTCGTAGTCTCTACTGATGTTTACCGCTTGAAAAACTATATCTTCTGATGGAATGCCTTGTTGGTTTAAAAAGGTTTTTACTGCTTCCCTATCATGTCCTAACCAGCTTGATGCTTCTGCTATATCAAGTGATTTTCGTGCATACTGGGCAGTCCACTTTATAATATCTGATTCAAAATTTGTCTGTGCACTTCCTGTCACAGAAATAGTTTGCGCTACATTATATTTGGTTTTATAACCATTCACCAAAATACCAACAGATACTATAACACCAACAGCCAATATAACTGCCACCCAGACTAAAGACTTCGATAGATTCGTTTTCATAAAAAACAGCTTTTAATTGAACATGTTAATTTAATAGTTATTTAGCAGTAGTGCCGATTATTTACGTTAATAGTTTCCTATTGTTTTATATTAATTGAAATTAAACGTAGAAATAGATTAGCGAATTTGTAAAACTATAAAGTAACCTAGAGGAAAAGTCACCTACTTTCCGTCATTGGGCGCAGTAGTAAGAAGTTCTATAATAACCAAAAGGAATTTTATAAATCAGTAGGTTGACATGATTATAAGTTCACTGGTTCACAGAACCTCTCCATTCCTCCAAGATTGTCTTATTGAACCAAAAACACTAAAAAAACCGCGGGTAGGAAATATATTACAATATTTCTAGCACCATCATAGTCTTTCGCTATACGCTGACCAATAAGAAGAATTAGTAAGGCTAAGCAATAAAGCAAGCCTGCATATAGCGAAAGATTGTTGTAGTTTTTATCTTGTATAACTTGGAACATAGCTAATACTCCTATAACCGTAGCTAAAAGTTCTACCACTAATAAAACGCCCATTATCATGGACACAAATGGTGGAACCCATGTTTCTTTAAAATAAGACTTTAAGAACATCTCGTTGCCTTTCCAATCGGTAATTTTCTCCCAAGCAGAAAAACCAAAAGTCACGCTAAATAGCAGTAATAAGAGTAAAACAGCATAGTTCATAGCCAAAACACTTATGCATCTATTTTGTTGGTAATGTATTGTAATAGTAAGCGTACTCCTACTCCACTTCCACCAACTGGCTTATAAGTTATCGGTTTGTCTAAGAATGAAGGTCCAGCAATATCTAAATGTATCCAAGGGTAGTCTGTAAACTTCTCCAAGAATTTACCTGCAGTTGTCGCTCCACCTATCGGGCCACCAATATTTTTCATATCGGCTATATCACTTTTCAACAAATCATCAAACTCCGACCAGTATGGTAAAGCTACAAGTAGCTCATGCGTTTGTTTCCCGGCAGCCAATAAGTCTTTAGCAGCCTTCTCATTGTTCCCTACCATTGCAGTACCAAACGGCCCTGTAATCGCAGCTGCTGCTCCTGTGAGAGTTGCAATATCGATTACCAACTCTGGCTTGAACTTAGAAGCATAACTCAAAGCATCGGCTAGAATTAACCTACCCTCTGCATCGGTATTGCCCACCTCAACAGTTTTTCCGTTATGCATAGTAAGTACATCGTCGACAACAATCGCATCGCTGCTAATTTTATTATCGGTAGCTGGAACAATTCCAACTACATGGTAAGGTAACTCCGACTTGCCAAGCGCAATCATCGTACCTAGTACAGTGGATGCTCCTGCCATATCCGCCTTCATCCCTGCCATATAGTTACCTGTTTTTAAAGAGTAACCTCCCGTATCGAACATTACTCCTTTACCTACAAGAACCAATGGCTTAGTGTTTACAGCATTCTTAGGTTTATACTCCATTATAGTAAGCGTTGGTGGTATGGACGATCCTTTGTTTACACCAAGAATTCCACCCATTTTAAGGCTTTCTATTTTTTTCTTCTGCAAAACCTCCACATCAAATCCAAACTCATTACCCATACGAACACACAGATCGGCAAACTTTACAGCATCCTTAGCACATGGTGGTTCATTTACCAAGTTTCTTGTAGCAGGAACACCAGTTAAGATACTATGTAATAATTTTTCTTGATTAGCATCCAAGTTAGCACTTACCATTACTTTTAGTAGCATAGGCTCTGCGTTTTTCTTCTTATATGCTAAGAACTGATAGCTAGCTAGAGCAAAAGCTTCTAAAAAAGCGAATTGAAAATCAGATGAAAGTGCTTGTAAATCTAATCTAGCATCGGCATCAAGCTTTGAAACTTTATTATAAACCGTTGCAGCAAACTGACGTAGGTTTTCTTTTTCTATATCTTGGCAAGAAGCTTTTTTCTCAGCAAATATGGCGTGTATCTTAGTGTTTTCACCATATTGGGTGAAAATATGATTGGATTCTTTTTTAAAAGTGTTTTTTATTTCCTTCAATAAGGCTGCTGGAACATCCTTAGCAACCTTTTCTAAAGAATTTATTACTTGAATTTCTACTGAAGCTTCTTTAGCAGTAAAATCGTAGGTCACCATCTGGTGAGTATCTATTTGTAACATAGTTTGAATATTTTGTTGTGCAAAAATAAAGATTAAGAACTGCCTAATCAAGGTTTGGCCCATGCATTACTGGAACCTAACTATTTAAGTACAGAAGACTTTAGAGCTAACTCGTATATCTCTGCTAAATTTATTTTAGAATGGATAGCCAATTGCAAAGTTCAACACGGAATTATTTAAATCGAAATTATACCGTTCGCCTTTTGGTAAGGATGGATCATGGAATGGCGCAGCAAGATCAAAGCGAATAACAAATCCTTGAACATCTATGCGAACACCAACTCCTGCTCCCATTCCAAATTCTTTAATAAAGTTGCTTGTAAACTTGTCTTTTCCATTATACATATCGTTTGGCTTGGAATTCCAAACATTTCCAGCATCGACAAAAACAGCTCCTTTTAAAAAGGAATAAATCGGAAAACGATATTCTACATTTGCCTCTAGTCGGATATTCCCTGTTTGATCAAAATAGTTTATATCTGGATTATCTTCTTCATTAAAGGTTCCTGGCCCTAAAGATCGTATACGGAAGGCTCGCACGCTATATGGACCACCTGAATAGAATTGTTTTATATAGGGTACAATGTCTGAGTTTCCATACGCATGTCCGTATCCACCATAAGCACGAAATGCAAGAATCCGCTCTTTTCTTAAATTCAAATGATAGCGTATATCTAAATCTGCTTTAGCAAATTGTGCGTATTCAAGGCCTAAAAAACGTTTCTTATCGCCTTTCTCATTGGTTCTACTTAATAAGCTAATACTATTACCAGCCACTTCTAAATTGGTGTTCAGATAAAACTGATGCGTTTTATGTGTATCAATAAAGCCGTTATAAGTATAAGAAGAAGTAAGTCCAGAGATTAATTTCTGATCGAAACTACTTTTTATGAAAGGATTCTGATCTAAAACTTCTTCAAAAGCTGCGGAAGTATAAAAGAGTTTGGTGTAGTTAATCGATATTGGATTTATTTCATAGTGCACGTATCTATTCGCTTGCCAAGTATAACCGAATTGTCCTGAACCTGCTAAAATGGTATAAAGTTTAGATCGATGTAAATAGTTCGCCTCTAAACTGGTTCTGGTTTTGGGTATATTATATTTAAAGAAGTTTGTTTTAATTGGTATTGGGAAGATTACTCGCGGAAAAATCAACTCTGCTTTTGCACCTGCCTCAAGGCTGTAGTTAGCTCCTTTCCCTTTTGCTGCTGCTTGAAATTCATAGGCACCCTTAAGCGTCAAATTGAGCATTTCTCCTCCTTTAAATAAGTTTCTGCTAGTAGTAGTCAGGTTCAGGCCTGGTCCAGCAAAATTATTGGACTTAGTTACTGCTTGTAATTCTGCACGTACTGCACGTTTGTTTAAAGACGATAAATAAATATTTGCTTCCAAGTGTCCCAAACCATCAGTTAAACTACTGTCTATTTCTTTATATTGTAAACTCACGTATTTATACAAGCCAATAGTAGCAAGACGTCTAGATGTGTTTTTTGAAGTTTGTGGATTATAAAACTCCCCTTCTTCTAAAGTGATAAAAGGATCTAAATACTTGGATTTAAAGTAGTCTTCGCTATTGATATAATTTTTATTATTAAAACGAACCAAGTCCACTACGGTGGTATCTTGATCATCATAATTTGCATATACATTTATCTTCGATACTTTGTAAGGAACTAAACCTGCCTCTGGCACATTTTCTTTAAGGCCTAAGTATAAATCAAACTTCTTTTCCTTATATTGGTTGGTATCGGCTTCGAACTTTAAAAACTCTTCATTAAAGTTATAATAGCCCGCATTTTTTAAATCCGCATCGATTCGTTGACGTTCAGCTTTCATAAAAGCTAAGTCAAATCGCATCTTCTCTTTAAAGAATGTTTTATCGAAGCTTCTTTGTACCTCATCGTGCACCGGATTTGGCATAGAGTCTAAATGGTATGCAACCATCTGATATGGCATAGGGATTTTTAAAGAGTATGTAATAGTCGATGTTTGCTTTTTATCTTCAAAATTAGATTTTGCTGTGCTGTAGAAGAATCCTCTATTTTCTAATCGATTTAACAAAAGATTACGGACTTCAATCTCATCAACATCTTCCTTATAAACTGGTTTTTCGCCTATTTTACGATAGAGGAATTTGGTTAAAAATCCTGGGTTATCTCTTTGCATTCGGTAGTAATAATAAAGTCCTAAGCGCATACCTAGAATCTTTTTATTAGGCTCTGGCTGCAGCACATCTTCCAAGGTAGTTTTAAGTCGATTTTCATGCTCTTTGGCCAATTCCGACTCTAACTCCACTTCTCCACCGTTGTAGAGTTTTTTATCTTCAGGAATATACTTTCTAATGCTACAAGCTTGTAGCATTAGAAACATTACTGTAATAATAAAGAATGTATATTTTCTTACGTTTCTCACTTTACTTCAGTTTCTTTTATTACGGATTCCGCTTTAGACCTTTTTATTTTTTCTAATTCCTTCTTTTCGAGTTCTTTTTGCTTTTCTGCTTCTTTAGCTGCTCTTCGTTGTTCGCGCTCTTCTTTTGTTTCTCCTCGCATAATAGCTTGCCATAGCTCACGATACTCGTTGAATTCTTGTGTGAATATCAGTGCAATACCGTTTACTACCAATTGTCCGTCAATAATATTATCAAAAGTATTTTTTCTAAATGCACGTAAACTATATCTGCCATTGGGTGTTAATAAGTACTCCAAACTCACATTTCCTATCAAAGGTGCAGGTTCATCTCCGGTAGGACTACTCCCGATTAAATCTACCTCGCTTCCTACTCTCATAATCAATCGGTCGTCAAAAAGCTTCTTTTGTGCTGCAATATCTAACTGGGTTCTATCTTGTGGTGCATCACCTTGGTAATCGGTATAGCTTTCCAATCCAAAATCTAATTCGATTCCTGAACTTCCTAAGAGCTTATCAGAAAACGCATTCAGCTGATCGGAAATAGCATCGTTAAGATTATTACGTACAATAAATGCCAAACCTCCTTCGCTACCATCGCTACCAGCATTTGGGAAAAATCTATTCATTACTAAAAGAGAAAACACCTGACGATTTAGTTCATCTTCCTGTTGATTTAACTGTTGAACACGTCCATACACTTGTCCGCCTACAGCACCATGCTCATCTTCGGGCATATCTAAATTAAAGGAAATATCTGGACGAGTAATTTCTCCTCCAATATTCAAATACACAAAGAATGGTAATACCTGCCGGTATCTATTTTGTGTAGTTTGATCGGCACCAGAGCTAACCGCTGCCATTAAAGGGGAAGCCGATGCATCTACATCGTACCTAGCTTTCACATCTAAGTCGGCATCCATTATATTACCAGTCCAGGTAACTCGCCCACCTTCGACTAATTCAAACCTACGATTGACCAAATTGTATAGGTTCATTTCATAATGCCCACCTACAACATTATACACACCATTTAGCAACATACTACCATTTGGCTTTATAGAAAACTGAAATTCTCCATCGCCAAAAGCTCTAAAATTATCGCCTGTATCTTCATTTAATATAATATTAACTTTGGCTTGTCTCCCAATTTTCAGAGAAGCATTTAGGTCTATTCCGCTAATTGCTTTTGCTTTTCTGTCTTTATCCTTTGCTGTAAGCACTGCATCGGGGTCTTGTCTATTTACAAATTCTATTATTCCATCTCGACTTTCCATAGATGCATTGGCAGACGTCATTACATAGGTTATATCGGTATCATCTGAGACTCTTGCTTTCATATTGACTATTGGAAAGGATAGACTACCTTTTATAGTAGCATCTAAATCTACCGCAGCTACCCCATATAGAAAGTCATTATCATCTACAGTTGCATTTATTAAGTGAAAATTATCACTAAGCACTTTTAAATCGAATGTAGGATTTGAAAAGCTTTCCGTACCAATTATACCATCTACAGTTAAAGCGTTTTTAACTTCGTCGTAGACTTTAAATGTATCGAAGTACAATCCTTTATTATCAATCTTAAGTGATGTGTTGATTAAACTAAACGGTGCATTTAATTTGGTCACGGTAAAATCTACTTCGGCAAAATCAAGATTCCCAGCGTACGTCAGGTCGTTAATAGGACCGAAAACATTAAAGTTTCCAGAGAAACTTCCTTTTCCATCTCGAATTTCTCCCATAGTAAAGCCATCTAAAGCTTCTACATCAAATTTATTTAAAGCCAGTTTCAAGTCAACTTCGGGGGAATCGCCTATTGTATAATAACCGCCATCAAGATTTAAGTCAATTAAACCTTCTTCTAATGCTAAGGCAAAATCATAGGTATCGGTTCCTATGGATTCGGCGTTTAAAGAAAGAACTCCCAAGTCCGAATTGAATACTGAAAGATTAGAGATGGCTAAATCAGCAATTATTCCTGGTGTTTTAAATGGGTTTATCAACGCAAAACTGCCATTTAATTCACCTTCAGCAAAGGTTTCTTCAGGGTTTAAGTAGTTTAGGATTTCTTTTATATTAAAATTAGAAAAGCTAACGGCTACTTGTGCATCTTCTGTTTCAATTAAATCGTTGGTATAGCTTACAGAATTGTTCCCTTTAGAAAAAATAAAATCTTTAAAAACCAGTTGTTCCTTGTTTATTCGTACCTCATTAGATATTGGAATATGCCATTGTTCCCCGTTAAGAATAATATCTTCTGGTGGTACATGTAACCTAAGTTCTTCAGAGGTTCCTGATAGAATGGATGGAAGGCTTAAAAAATACTCTCCATTATGGATAGCATTAAAATTCAAGTATAAATCTTTGTCTCGCTGTTCACCGTATATGTGTGTAATAGGTAAATCGAATGGACCAGATTTAATGTTATCAAAGCCTAAATCAAAATCAAAATCTTCTTTAATAGCTTTCATATCGAACTTCAGGTTATGTAGTTCGCTTCCATCAAAAATAACCAACGGGGCTATAACCTCAGCTATTAACCTTCTATCGGCTTCATCATAATCCACATCGATTTTTATCGTATCCAGCTTTTCTACCCTTCGTAGAAGTATCTTATTTAATATTGGATCTTCATTTATCTCCCCTTTAACAAGCATTTTCACAGGCTTCTTATCTTCTAAAAGAACTGGCTGTATTCTAGAAAAGTAACTGGTTACATAGGATTTAATAGAAGTAAAAATATCTTCTGGAACAGCGTTGCTTTCTAATCGCAGTCGCGCTATTTTATTATCGAACCAAATGGAAGTAGTATCCGATTCAACATGTGCGGTAGCCAATACATCGCCTAATAGATAAGTATGATCGTCGTATACAAAAACCCCATCTCCAATGGTTGCAATTATATCGTAGGCATCTTTATTGCCTTCGAAATCAGCATCAAGCACAAAAGCAGTACGAATATCACGATCAGAAAGTCCTAGGTTATTTAAATTAGCCCCTATTAAATTAAGATGAATATTAGCTTTTGGTGAAATAGAGTCAAACTCAACATAAGAATCTAACTCTAAATCAAGGTTTTTATCTTTATAAATAGACTTAAGATTTCCTTCTCCATCTTTAATATTTGCAACAAAATTTAAATCATCAATCGGATATTCATTAATAGAGAAATGAATCAGATTGGCATCCAAATCCATATCCAAATGGTTAATATCGTCACCAGAGCCATTGGTTTGTAGTTTAAAACTTAAAGTCCCTAAAGCATCGTTCTTCAACAGCTCATTAAGTTTATACTCTATGATTTCTACATCGGCCGAAAAGTCTATTCCTTTTTCATTAATCCAGTGTCCTTTAGCTATAGCATTTCCTTGAGAAGTAATGAGTTCTGCATTTACCGCTAAATTACTCCTATTACCTTTAGCATTCCCCACCAATGAAATGTCTTCGGGAAGGTCTAAACCTAACTCTTCTTCATCTACAAAAACCAGTAAGTCTTGTTTCTTTGTTGTCCCTCGGAACTTAGTCACATCAAAGGATAAGGTTTTAGGATTGGTAATATTTTTAAGGCTTGCTACAGCATCTAATCTTGTATTTCCCCAAGAAACAGAAGCTTTTGGCACTCTTAAATTAGATAAACTTCCTGCCGCATTTACACTTCCTCTAACATATTTTCGACTTAAAGCTAAGATGCTTTCGTTAGTACGTAAATCTGGGTTAAAGCGAAAGGCATCGCGAATATCCAATTGAAAGTTTGGTAGGTTTAAAGCCACACTTGCTCTTTCTGGATCTTCAATAAACTTGGCTAAGCTGGTATATGTGGTGCTGACATTACCTGCTACTCGGTTATTGTTTAAAAGTAGTTTTAGTTCATTAAGCTTTATTTCTTGATCATTTGCTGCAAGATCTACCTTAAATTCTTTTAGGTGGATTCCAGATTGCTCTTTAAAATGCAAGGCATTTAATTGTATTCCTGCAGTTTTATCTTTTAAAAAAACTCCTTTTGCTTGTAAAGTAAAGTCGTTTATTAGTAAAGCATTCGAATTAAACACATCTTTCTTAACCTCCGCATCATTCACAACATAACTTAGATTGTTATTTCGCAAATCGATTTCCTTTACTTCTAGAATTAAATCAGGCCACGTAAAAGTATCCGATGTGGTTTCTGCCAACTTCGGTTCTATAGACTTAGGTTTATCTTTGTAGCTTTTTACATCAATATTCGTATTGGTAAGACGAAGCATCTCAACAAAAACAGCCTTATTAGCTATATCGGCTTTTGGTAGCTCCAAGTATAAATCTCCTAAGTTTAAGTTAGCTATCATTCCGGTTTCTTCCGATGTATACTCCATCATTACGTTGGAAAAACCTAATTTATCTAAAACTAGGTATGGCAAAGTGGAAGTCCCTTCGCTTTCGGCTATGCCTACTACAGATGTTTGATGCAACTGTATATTTGCATCGGTTAAATAAGTGTTGGATAGACGAAAGTCCATGTTTTCTAAGTCTATCTTATCAAAACCCAAGTCTAGTTCAGCAAACTTTATTTTACTATTAATTCCAGTGGCAACGTCTTTATAAGTAACGTCGAAGTCTTGAAGATAGATGGTCCCAAGATTAAACTTTAATGGTTTATCCTGTTTGTCCGTACCTTCGGTTTGTGTCTCGTCACCCGAAGCAAAAGCATCGATTAGAAACTGAAAATTATAACCTTCCAAAGTATCATTTTGCACTATGTTAGCTTTTAATCCGCGCCAGTCTACCGAGTTAATAGAAATGGTATTCCCTTTAAGAATAGGCAGTATTGGCACATCTAATTCTAAAGACCTCGAATAAATCAAAGTATCACCTTTCTCGTCTTCTAAATAAAAATCTTTGAGAATAACTTTTCCATCAAATGTGATAAAAAGCTTATCAATAGCGACTTCTGTATGGGTTTTATTAGATACATACTTTACAGCGCGTTGTACTATTACATTTTGCCCCCATGGGGTACGAATAAAAAGCAGTAGCAAGAAGATAGTAATCAAGGTGGCTACCAATGCCCATCCTAAAAGCACTAGTAGCTTGTGTCCGATCGATTTTTTCTTTTTGAATTCTTGCTCCACTGTTCTATTAAAAGTATGCTCTAAATATAGGCAATAAAGCAGGATTAACTTTGTTAATACACGCCAAGCTTGCTACAATATTAGCTTACAAAGTAACAGACTTATTATGTATTTCACATCATTAATAATAGGAATTCACATGATTTATAATACCTTTTATATACACCTATATTTTACGAGTTGAAACAACTAAACTTCTTGTTAGAATAAGGTTTAATAAAGATTTCTAAGAGCTTTTAGAAAAGAGTAAATTATTTTAAGCGAAAAAATTTTACAGTGTATTTTTATTAAAAGCTCTTATTAAATCAATATTTTACGTATTTTTAAGCGTTCTTAATTAATCAATTAACTATCTATTTATTATGCCAGGAATCTTAATTACCATTATTGTTGTCGCCGTACTTGTTATTTGGGTGGTAGCTATTTACAACGGACTAGTACGTTTGCGCAATAATCGTGAAAATGCCTTTGCGGATATCGATGTACAATTAAAACAACGTCACGATTTAATCCCACAATTAGTCAACGCAGTGAAGGGATATGTAAAGCATGAGCAACAAACGTTGCAAGCTATAACCAATGCACGTCAGCAGGCAGTACAAGCAACTTCTATAAACGATAAAATCCAAGCAGAACAACAGCTTACTTCTGCAATGCGAGGGTTGAATATTCAAGTGGAAGCTTATCCAGACTTAAAGGCTAGCGCTAACTTTATGCAGCTTCAAGAGGAGATGGCGGATATCGAAAATAAATTAGCTTCTGTTCGTCGTTACTTTAACTCTGCTACGCGTGAGCTTAATACATCTATTCAAAAATTTCCAAATGTGGTATTTGCCGGAATGTTTGGCTTCACTTCACAACCTATGTTCGATGTAGGAGCAGAACAACGTCAGCAAATGGACACCCCACCAGCAGTGGAGTTTTAATAATATTAGGATCCAAATATGAAATATATCGGACTCCAGAAGCAAATCAATCGAAACAACAGAAAATCGATTCTCTTGCTTCTGGCTTTTCCTTCTTTAATACTGTTGGCCGTATTTGCATTTACAACCTATGCTACTGCTCACAGAGAATATGGAATACAATGGGAGGCTAGTACACAAATGTTTCTCGAAACCATACCTTTTGTACTTATAGGCGTAGCTATATGGTTCGCTATTGCATATTTTGCCAATGCAAAGATGATTAATCTTGCTGCTGGCTCCAAAACATTGGAACGGCGTGACAACATGCGTGTGTACAACCTAACCGAAAACTTGTGCATGAGCGTAGGTATGCCTATGCCAAAGCTACGGGTCATAAACAGCCCAGCATTAAACGCCTTCGCTAGTGGTTTAAAAGAAGAAAACTACACCGTTACCCTTACTACAGGCATTATCGAAACTTTAGACGACGAGGAGTTAGAAGGCGTAATTGCACACGAACTGATGCACATCCGGAATAAAGACGTTCGCTTATTGGTTATTTCCATAATCTTTGTCGGCATTTTTTCTTTTTTAGCACAAATTGCTTTTAGATCCTTCCTTTACGGAGGTATGGGTAGTCGATCAAGACGAAGAGATGATAAAGGCGGTGGTGGCGGTGCTATTATCGTAATAATGATAATTGTGTTTGTAGCCTATTTACTGTCTATTGTATTTAAGCTTGCATTAAGCAGAAAAAGAGAATACCTAGCGGATAGTGGTGCTGCCGAAATGACAAGAAAACCATGGGCATTGGCCTCAGCACTTCGAAAAATTTCGGGGAACTCAACTATTGAATCTATAAAGAACGAAGATGTAAAAGAAATGTTTATTGACAATACTCCTTCTAAAAACGCGCAAAATAGCGGAGGTTTTATGGCTAGCATCAACAATCTTTTTAGCACCCACCCTCCTATCGAAAAACGAATTGAGTTTTTAGAGCAACTATAATTGTCAAAAAAGCAATATACACTCAATACCCTGACAATAACTCACCTAAAAAACAATTAACTATTACAGGAATTAACCTTCTACTCTATTTCATTATATTTACTTCAAATAAATAACAATTTCAAGAAATATAATGTCAAAACAATTGTCTTATACGCATGGAGCTTCCAGCAAACCACTTCTTGGAACTTCTATTGGACAAAATTTAAAAGAAACCGTTCAGAAGTTTCCAAATCGAGAGGTTCTGGTTAGCCTTCATCAAAACTATCGCGCCACATATCAAGAGTTTTGGAATCAGACAACCGAAGTTGCCAAAGCTTTAATCGCCAATGGAGTTACTCCTGGTGATCGAATAGGAATTTGGGCACCCAACTGCTACGAATGGGTGCTTTTGCAATACGCTACTGCTAGAATTGGTACTATTTTAGTGAATATTAATCCTTCCTACCGAACCAATGAATTAAAGTTCGCCTTAAACCAATCAGGCGTACGGCTGCTATTTTCACAACTTACTTTTAGAACAAGTGATTATCGAAGCATGGTAGGCGAAGTAGCACAGTATTGTAATGAATTAAAAGAAACCATCTATTTTGAAACCAACTGGGAGTCTTTCTTAGCAACTGGACAGACCATTAAAGAAGAAAGGTTAAAACAATTTGAAGAACAGGTTCAATTCGATGATGCAGTCAATATTCAATATACATCTGGAACTACTGGCTTTCCTAAAGGGGTGACTTTATCCCATCATAATATTTTAAATAACGGTTATTTCGTTGGCGAAAGATTGCATTACACAGAAAAAGATCGCGTGTGTATTCCCGTTCCATTTTATCACTGCTTTGGAATGGTCATTGGAAACTTAGCTTGTACCACACATGGTTCTTGTATTGTAATTCCAAATGAAAGTTTTAGTGCAGATAAAACCCTCGATGCGGTTCAAAAAGAAAAGTGTACTTCTCTTTACGGAGTCCCAACGATGTTTATCGCCGAATTAGCACTTCCTAATTTTGATGAATATGACCTAACTTCTTTACGAACAGGTGTTATGGCTGGTTCCCCTTGCCCAATTGAGGTAATGAAACAAGTTCAATCTAAAATGTATATGAAAGAAGTTTCTATTTGCTATGGAATGACAGAAACATCGCCTGTATCTACACAGACTATTATAGGAACACCATTAAACAAACAAGTGAGTACGGTAGGTACTATTCAAGATCATCTAGAAATGAAAATCATAGATCCAGATACGGGGGAAATAGTAGAACGTGGTATACCTGGTGAGGTTTGCACCAGAGGGTATTCGGTAATGCTTAAGTATTGGAACGATCCTCAAGCCACTCAACAAGCTATAGACGAAGCTAACTGGATGCATACGGGGGATTTAGGGATAATGGATGAAGAAGGATATGTAAATATATCAGGAAGAATTAAAGATGTAATTATCCGAGGTGGTGAAAACATCTCTCCTAGAGAAATCGAAGAGTTTTTACACACCAATCCATTTATCGAAGACGTGCATATAATCGGTGTGCCTGACGAAAAGTATGGAGAAGAAATTATGGCTTGGGTAAAAGTAAAAAAGGGAGAGGCAATTACTTCAGAAGATTTAACTCGATTTTGTAATGACCAAATAGCTCATTATAAAATTCCTAGGTACTGGAAGTTTGTAGATTCCTTCCCTACCACGGTTACAGGAAAAATAAGAAAAGTAGAAATGCGTAAAATCTCTACGAAAGAACTGAATTTAGAAGAGCTTTTAGATATTAAAACCTCGTAGTAGTTTTTCTTTTGCTACCTACAATACACCTGCTTTTAGTGTTCAAATCAGATCGTCTGAACTTCTATTTAGAACAAGACGATCTGATTTATTACACAATATTCATAGGGTAATAAATAGTATATAGTACAGCTTCTACCCTCTAAAACACATCACCTATCTTCTTACACTGGTTTTAATCTTTTCACCAAACTATTTAATAGTATTTTATAAAGTGGTAAAAAGAATATACCACTGATTAGTACTTTGAAAAAATAATCAACCGTAGCTATTTCCACTAAGTTTTCAGCTAGATAAACATCAGAAGTTTTGTAAAAAGCAATAAAGAAGAAGGCATACGTATCGATCAAGTTTCCTAAAAGTGTGGAAGCCACTGGTGCATACCACCAGGTATTGCTTTGTCGTAGTCGATTAAACACATAAACGTCGATTAATTGACCGATTACATAGGCTGCAAAACTGGCAATGGCAATCCGAGCTACGAATAAATCAAAACTAAATAATTGGTCTACTCCCAACCAAGTTCCGTGTCTAAATCCGTTGGTGAACAAATAAGAAACTACCAAAGCGGGAAACATGGCATAAAGAATAACTTTTCTCCCAATTTTCGCACCTAAAAGTCGAACGGTCAAATCGGTAGCCAAAAATATAAATGGAAAAGTAAAAGCACCCCAAGTGGCTTTGAATCCAAAAACGCTAATCGGAAACTGAACCAAATAATTACTGGCAGCGACAATAAGAATATGAAAGCTAGCCAATAGTATGGATAGCCTGTAATTTTTAAAATTAAGCATATAAGATTTCTTAGTTTTTTAATGTGGGAGAATTTCGAACCACGGTTACCTAAATAGCTATTATTTTTTTTAAGCAGACAATTAAAAGAATTAAATTGGTTTTATAGATTCTTTAATTCTCAACTAGTTGGAATAAAATAGCCGAAGTTTTCGATTGGTCTTCGACTTAAAGCTTTCACACTTCCATTTCCAAAAAAGCAAAAATAGGAGTTTAACAAACAATAAAATAATATACTAGCTTAGTATTATAGTGTAAGTATGCTTTATTCGAAGTATTGAACCTAGATTACACTTCTAAAAGCATATTCTAAGAAACTACTGCGGTTACCTTTACTATTTTGTTTAACCCAATTCTACTTAAATGACTTCTATTGGTTACCTCAGAACTATCGTTCATTTAAAATCTAATTTCTTGACAACATAAATTTCAGTTAATACCAAATAGCATAGTGCCCTTGGATTTATCAAGAGAAAACACCAGGATATATGTCAATTATGTGCAAATTTGTGGGAATTATACTTTTAATAAAAACCTAAATTATGAGAAAACTAGTTTTGCTTCTCGTTATGCTAAGCACCACATTTGTTTATGCAAACGAAGGAATGTGGTTTTTGATGCACATCGAGAGGCTCAACCATCGCGACATGGAAAAGATGGGCTTACAGCTCACCGCGGAAGAAATCTATAGTATTAACAATAGTAGTTTAAAAGATGCCATTGTTCAGTTTGGTGGTGGATGTACCGCAGAAATCGTATCGTCTACGGGATTAGTTCTTACCAACCACCACTGTGGCTATGGCAACATAGCACAATTATCTACCCCAGAAAACGATTACTTAAACGATGGATTTTGGGCAGCAGATAAATCAGAGGAATTAAAACCTGACAACCTTTCTGTACGATTCTTTGTAAGAATGGATGATGTTACCGATCGTATTTTATCGAAATTAACCGACGATATGAGCGAAGAAGAGCGTGGTAAAGCCATTCAGCAAGAAAGCGCTAAAATAGAACAAGAAAATAACGAAAATGGAAGGTATACCGTTTCAGTAAAGTCTTTCTATAGCGGAAATGAGTTCTACTACTTTGTTTACCAAGATTACGAAGATGTTCGTCTAGTTGGTACACCACCGCAAAGCATTGGTAAATTTGGTGGCGATACCGATAACTGGGAATGGCCACGCCACACAGGAGATTTCGCTTTATTCCGCGTTTACGCTGACGAAGATGGGAACCCTGCACCTTACTCAGAAGATAACGTGCCTTTAGAGCCTAAGCAACATCTCAACATTAGTCTTAACGGACATAAAGAAGGAGATTTTGCTATGATTCTTGGTTATCCAGGACGTACGAACCGTTGGATGCCATCGGCTGGAATCTCTCAAAACGCTGAGTTTGCTTATCCAGCTTGGGTAGAAGGCTCTAGAGTTGCAATGGACGTGCTTAAATCCTATATGGATGAGGACAGAGAAATCCAATTAGACTACGCTTCTAAGTACGCAGGAATTGCTAACTACTGGAAGAACCGTCAAGGAATGATCGACGCACTTAAAGAACACCAAACTGCTGCTACAAAAGCAAAAGCAGAAAAGAAATTCATTAAGTGGGCCAACAAACGCAAAAATAGAGATACCTATGCCGATGTAATGCCAACAATTTATGCGTACTACGCTGCTACTAACGAAAAGGCTCGTCATGACAATTATTTAATGGGTGGTTTATTACGTGCTAGCGCCCTGGCCCCTTTACCTTATGTTTTAGGAAATGGAATTAATCATTACCTAGAGCAAAACGAAAAAGGGCAAGAAGCTTTGTTACCAAGACTTAAGAGTCAAGTGGAGTCTCGATACAACAAACTTCACATGAATGTAGAAGAAGCCCTACTAGCTGCACAACTAAACCTGTACTATGCAAAAGGTGGAGAAGATTTAATTTCTCCTTACGTAGCTAAATTAGGAAAAGAACTAAACGGAGACTTCACTGATTATATCGTTGAAGCATTCGAAACCAGTATTTTCCGTTCTAAAGAATCCGCACAGGAGTTCTTAGAAAATGTAGATAAAGAGAAGTTGGACAACGATCCTTTATATCAGTTATCCACTGCCTTATTAGATCACTATAGAGCACAAACCGACGAGGAAAAAGAGCAAAATGCTAAATTCCAAAGAGCGTTCCGTTTGATGATAAAAGGTATGCGTGAAGCAAATCCAAAGGAAAAGTATTATCCAGATGCAAACAGCACCTTACGTTTGTCTTATGGAACAGTACGTGCATTACCAGAAGATCCTTTGAATGCAGATGCAAAAATTAATAACTACACTACCCTAGATGCTACTGTTGCTAAATATATTCCTGGAGATGAAGAGTTTGATATGCCACAAAAGCAAATCGAGCTGAATAAAGCCAGAGATTACGGTCAGTATGCAAACGAAGATGGAGAGTTAGTAGTAAACTTCTTAACCGACCACGATATTACAGGAGGGAACTCTGGTTCGCCAGTGCTTAACGCAAACGGTGAACTTATAGGAATTGCCTTCGACGGAAACATCGAGGCCATGGCTGGTGACGTTATCTTCGATTCAGAATTACAACGTGCCATAAACGTAGACATCCGTTACGTATTATTTGTAATTGATAAACTTGCTGGTGCTACCCACATCATCGATGAGCTTACGATTATAAAAGACTAGTTTTAATTTATTATCTCTTTATTATAAAGCCGACTTCAATATTGAAGTCGGCTTCTTTCATTAAAATTTGTTTATTATTAAAACTTTAGCTATACTTTATTATGATAATTATAATTTTAAAAATTATAATGTTATGAGATTAACACAAGTCATTAACGGTTTAGCAATCTTTTTATTAACTATCATTACTTTTCAATCATGTAGTAGCGAGAGTGTAAACCTTCAACAAACAGATAATATTGAAATTGAATCAAAAGGAAAAGTAGAATCTAATCAAAGACACTTAATTGCAAGAATCATTGAGGAAGAAGCTACTGAAACTTT
>Ga0209487_1001512_pt1 | contig 19609 bp, 19 predicted proteins | sample Poulit2012_FD_187524 | JGI IMG/M metagenome (GOLD analysis project Ga0209487, IMG submission 187524) | Agricultural soil microbial communities from Georgia to study Nitrogen management - Poultry litter 2012 (SPAdes) (version 2) | ecosystem: Environmental > Terrestrial > Soil > Agricultural land...
CCAGCATTTTGAACAGCTGAACCTGATAAGCCCAAACCAATTACCATAATCATCGGTCCAATAACAATAGGAGGTAATAATTGATCAATCCATTTTGTCCCAGCCTTAGCTGAAATGAAAGCAATCAAAATATAAGTCAGTCCAGCAATCATAATACCCGTTTGTGAAGCACTGATGTCTCCGCCTAGTTGTTCGATCGCAATCTGCATTGCACCAATAAAAGCAAAGGATGAGCCAAGATATACAGGAACTTTTGATCTTGTGATCAAATGATAAATTATGGTTCCCACACCACTCATAAATAAAGCAACGGCAATAGGTAAACCTGTAAGAATAGGCACAAGAATCGTTGCACCAAACATTGCAAAAACATGCTGAAAACTTAGTAATATCCCTGGTAAAAACTCCGGTTTCTCATCAACATCCAACAGCAACTTTTTCTCTTCAATCATATTTTTCTCCCCCGATATTCAATTTGGGCAAAAAAATAGAGCTCTTTTGATAGCAAAAGAACTCATGAGATAGTTATCTCTTATCATAAGAACAAATTGATATATGTACTGCAGAGATAATCTATTCAATGCTTTTGACAACTATCTCTTTGGATGTCTATTTTGACCTCCAAGATTTTTGCCTTGACTATAGTATCAATTTATTATGAGAAACGCAAGGGTTATCTTAATCTTTTTTTAATTACATATTCAATTTTAACCGATCTTGTGTAGATGCATTAGCCACCAAAGCAACGGAAATAGAAACCACCATCAGACTAGATCCCCCATAACTTAATAAAGGGAAAGTAACCCCGGTAATTGGAATTAAGCCCGTTAAACCTGCTAAGTTAATTAAAGATTGTACTAATAACATACTACCAACGCCAATATAAATTAAACTATTGAAGCTATCCTTGGAATGACTTCCCAGATAAAACGAGCGCCCTATAATAGTACCTAAAGCGACTAAAACTCCTGTAACACCTGCTAAGCCCAATTCTTCTCCAACAATTGCAATGATAAAATCTGTATAAGGAAACGGTAAATAGCCTGTTTTTTGAACACTATTTCCTATACCTACTCCAAATAGTCCACCACGGCTTAAAGCATAGTACGAATTGACTAACTGATTTCCGTAAGATTCATAGTACCCAAAAGGATCCCATAAACCTAAAAAGCGATCATATCGATAACCTAAAAAAGGAATACTCTCGCCAAAATTGTAGATGATAAAAGTCAATCCACCAACCAACGTCATACCAGACAAAATAAATAAAAAGCCATATTTTAACGAAGCACCACTCGCCGACAACATAAAAACTGTCATCAAAGCGATAATAATAGCCGTCCCTGTATCAGGTTGCATCAAAATTAAAAAGAAAACAACGCCCACTAAAATACTTGGCCTCAAAATTGTTTGAAAAAACTCAGACTCTAATTCTTTTTGATTTCTAGAAAAGATATAAGCTAAGTACCAAATAACAAAAATCTTTGCAAATTCAGCCGGCTGTAAATTAAAGACGGGTAATGGAATCCACCGTCTTGCCCCAAGGACTGGCGGAAGAAAAAGAACAACAATCAATAATATAAAGGTACCTATGGTCCCAAGTAATATCATTTTTTTCTTCTTCAATACACGAAAAGGAAAAATATAGACAAAAAAAGCCATGATTAAACTAACAACAACGACAATTGATTGTCGCACAAGATAATGATTAGGGGTACCATATTCTTCCATTGCACTGTAGCTACTCGCTGAATACACAGCAATAATACTAAATAAAATGAGTATAATAAATGGAATAGCAATCCATTTATCTATTAATTTTAATCGTTCTTTTAACATATTTTCTCCTCTCTCCAAAATAAACCTACATAAAAAGGATTATTTCGCTCCAGAATGGAAGCTCTCCCCTTCACCCGAGAACATATAGGATCGATGGTGGAAACGCATGGACATAATTAAACCAACCCCCATCATATTCCCTAGTAAAGCAGATCCTCCTTGAGAAACAAAAGGCAATGGAATCCCCGTAACGGGTAACAATCCAATATTCATTCCCACATTTTCTAATACGTGAAAAACGATCATCATAATTACGCCTGTAGCAATATAAGCATAAAATTCATTTTTAGTATCATAGACAACTTTAATCATGTTATAAACTAATACAAAATAAACAAAAATTAGAAATGACCCACCCACAAAGCCAAAATTCTCAGCAATAGTAGCAAAAATCATATCTGATTCACGAACAGGCACATACACTTCAGATACACCTAATCCTTTTCCAAAGACTCCGCCCGAACCAATTGCTTTAAAGGCTTGCGTTACTTGATAAGAAGAAGCGGTTGTATCTTGATAAGGGTCTAACCAAGTATGAATCCTTAGAATTTGATATTGCCCAACGCCTACAACATCCATTAAGAAATCAGGATTATAAACTGCTAAGGCCAATATCCCGATAGCAACTGTTGAGATAGCAATCACTATAGGCAAAAGAATTTTCCATTGAATCCCTGACAACAAGACCACTCCAGCAAGAATAGCAACATAAACCAATGTCGTTCCCAAGTCATTTTGAGCCATTAATAAAGCAAAGGGTAAAAGTGAATAAAGCAGTAGTTTTCCAATCAACATAAAATCTGATTCTACCGTTCGGTTCGCATTTTTTGAATTATGCAAGGTAACTGTTTTTGCAAGCATGAGTATATAAGGAATTTTAACGAATTCGGATGGCTGCAGTGTAAAGTTGATCACCGGAATATTGATCCAACTTTTTGCACCCGTTGAAGCCGCCAGTCCTCTATCATATAAAAAGAGAGTAGCGACTAAAGCAACAATCCCAATCCAATATAAATAACTTGTGATTTTCCATAATTGTTCGGAGTCAAATAGCATAATAACTGCAGCTGCCCCAATACCGAGTATGTACCAAATAAATTGCATAATTGTTGTACGAATGGAACCATCTTGCATAGTTACTGTTGTTGAATATAAAGAAACGAGTCCAATAATAGCCAGCAACATGATGCAAAGGACGATACCATAATCAATTCTTGATATACTTTCATTTTTATTATCCATTTTTTCTCTCCTGATCAGCTGATTTTCTAATTCTGGTAAGTTTTTTTATTGCAAGTGACATTATAGCATAAGTTTACAGCATATTATGCCCTTCTAACAGAAAATATTGTAATTAAATTGTGAAACTCTTGAGAATACAAGGTGTTTGAAAAAATTCTCAACCAATTTAAAATATTGGTGGTTAAATCGATTAGGCACCAATAAATTTAAAATATTGGCGGCTAAATGGATTGGACACCAATAAATCTCATTTACTTTTTTCTAAACAGATTAGGCGATAGTAAAGCTCATTTACTTTTTCCTAAACGGATTAGGCGATAGTAAATGGAAGGTTTACTCATTTTTTTGCTTCTCCAGAAAAAGAAAAACCCCAAACGGAAAAGACCGTTTGAGGTTTTGATGAAAGCTTGTTCGATCGTTAAACTTATTTAAGTTCAACTGATCCTCCAGCTTCTTCAATTTTTTCTTTAATTTCTTCAGCTTCGTCTTTGTCGACGCCTTCTTTAATTACGCTTGGAGCTTCGTCTACTAAACCTTTAGCATCTTTCAAGCCTAATCCTGTAATTTCACGAACTGCTTTAATTACTTGGATCTTAGCTGAACCTGCGTCAGTTAATTCAACGTCAAATTCTGTTTGTTCTTCTTCTGCTGCACCTGCGCCTGCACCTGCAACTGCTACTGGTGCTGCTGCTTCTACTCCAAACTCTTCTTCAATTGCTTCTACTAATTCGTTGATTTCAAGAACTGTAGATTCTTTTAAATCAGCGATAATTTGTTGTACATCTAAAGCCATTTTAAAATTCCTCCATTTTTTAATTTTAATTTTCTAGTGATCAATAGTTATATTTATAATGCTTGCACTGCGACATTTTGAAATGAAAACTCAACCCAATAATTAAGCTGCGTCCTCTTCTTCTTTTTTGTCTGCAACTGCTTTGAATGCCAATGCTGTATTTCGAACTGGTGCTTGAAGTACCGATAATAGCATTGATAGTAATCCTTCGCGGTCTGGAAGTTTTGCAACTGCTTCAATTGTTTCAACAGGAACGACTTCGCCTTCCATGTATCCACCTTTTACTTCAAGTGCTTCTGCTTCCTGAGCAAATTCAACCATAATTTTAGCTGGTGCAACAACTTCCTCTTCACTAAATGCGATAGCTGTTGGCCCAACAAATACATCATCTAAACCTTCAATTTCAGCTAATTCTGCTGCTTTACGTAGCATTGTGTTTTTAACAACGCGCATTTCTACGCCTGCATCACGCAATTGTTTACGTAAATCAGTAACTTCCGCAACTGTTAAACCACGATAGTTAACAACAACAAAAGCTGCTGAACTTTGAAATTTTTCGACTAATTCTTTAACAATGTTTTGTTTTTCTGCTAATACTTGTTCACGACTCACTAACGTCACCTCCATAAGCTTGTCAATTTTGTAATTAAAAAACTCCCTTAGTCACCGATGACAGTAAGGGAGTGTTAAATGCATGATAATATAGTTTAAATGTTTAAACTTATTAAACTCACATTTTCCTCGGTATGACATTAAGGCTTGCGCCACATACTGTCTTCGGTAATGCTAGGTATTCAATTCATATAAGAACTTGTGTATTATAACAAGTTATTTTTTATTATGCAAGCTTTTTTATGCTTCTTCTGTTTGAGCAAGAATTGTTCGGTGGTCAATTTTGACACCAGGACCAAATGTACTTGCTACAGTTAATGCTTTAACATAGCTTCCACCTGGAACGCTTGCTGGACGTGCTTCAATAATTTCTTCATGAATAGCTTTTAAGTTTTCTAATAAGTCTTCTTCACTGAAAGAAACTTTACCAATTAAAACGTGTAAGTTTGATTGGCGGTCCACACGGTATGCAACTTGACCAGCTTTAATATCAGTAACAGCTTTTGCTACATCTTGTGTAACAGTACCTGTTTTAGGGTTAGGCATTAAACCTTGTGGGCCTAATACGCGACCTAATTTACCAACTTCAGCCATCATGTCTGGTGACGCAACAACGACGTCAAAATCCATCCAGCCACCTTCGATACGTTCTACTAAGTCTGAATCTCCAACGTAGTCTGCTCCTGCTTCTTTTGCAGCTTCAGCAGCTTCGCCTTTTGCAAACACAACAACTGTTTCTGTGTTTCCTGTACCATTTGGTAGTACTAGAGCACCACGTAATTGTTGGTCAGCATGTTTTGGATCTACACCTAAACGGTATGAGATTTCAATACTTGCATCAAAGTTTGCATAGTCAATTTCTTTTACTAAACTAATTGCTTCTTGAGCATTGTATTCCATTTCACGGTCTACTTGCTCTAAAGCAGCTAGATATTTTCTACTTCTCTTTTTGTTTGCCACGATTAAATCCTCCTTATGTGGTATTAACGGATTGACCTCCCACTTATTTACATAAAACAAAACGTTTTATGCATTTAGCACGAGACATCTCACGAGTATTCGAATCTATATTCGAAATTAGCCTTCTACTGTGATTCCCATGCTTCGAGCAGTACCTTCAACAACGCGCATAGCAGCTTCTACGTCTGCTGCGTTTAAGTCTTCTAATTTAGTTTCTGCGATTTCTCTCACTTGATCAGATGTAACAGTACCCACTTTTTTAGTGTTTGGTTCACCTGAACCTAAATCAATACCAGCTGCTTCTTTTAATAGAACTGAAGCTGGTGGAGTTTTTGTTACAAAAGTAAATGAGCGGTCCTCATATACTGTAATAACAACAGGAATAATTGTTCCTTGTTGGTCTTGAGTACGTGCGTTAAACTCTTTAGTAAAACCTGAAATGTTAATTCCGGCTTGTCCTAAAGCTGGACCAACTGGTGGAGCTGGTGATGCTGCTCCCGCAGGAATCTGTAACTTTACAACGTCAATAACTTTTTTTGCCACGAGACATACCTCCTTGTTTTGTCCGTGTGTGGTTAAAATGGGGTTAAGTATTTTCCCCTCCCACGCATAAATCCATCTATTAGACACATTGTCCATAGACGTACCGAAGTATATTATCATTATTTATTTAAAAAAGCAAGCCTAAATTCAACTTTTATTCCTTACATAGCAAGGAATTTCGTACTTTACCTTTTTAAATGATTGATAAATTATAAACTAAAGCCTTCTTCGATTTGTTTTACTTCTGAATAATCTAATTCGGTGTCTGTTTCTCGTCCAAACATTTCAACAGAAACAGTTACTTTTCCTTTATCTTCATCGAAGCTTTCGACAACACCTTCCATACCCGCAAAAGCCCCGCTAATAATTTCTACGTGTTCGCCAAGTTCTAATTGGATCTCAACTTTACGTGGGTTAACACCCATACTACGGAATACACTATCTACCTCTTCTGGTAATAATGGTGAAGGTTTACTTCCTGCTCCATGCGAACCAACAAATCCAGTTACACCTGGTGTGTTTCGAACCACATACCACGCTTCATCAGACATAACCATTTGTACAAGGACATAACCTGGGAAAGTTTTCTTCATTGAAGAAACCGTTTCTCCATTTTTCTCTTCATAGACTTCTTGTTCTGGAACAAGCACTTCAAAAATATTGTCTTCCATGCCCATACTTTTCATACGGGAAGAAAGGTTTTGTTGCACTTTTTTCTCATAGCCTGAATAAGTATGTAAAACATACCAAGCTTTTTCTTCACTCATTCGTTCAAATGAACTACTCATTGTTTCACCTCTGTATCTTTCTTTTTATTTTCCTATTATATTGACTGATTATTTTCAAATAAAAAAACCTTCCATGACATCGATTGTCTAGAAGGCTTTGCAGCTGTGCTTTATTATAGCATGATTATATGCTTCATGCTAGTATTTTACGCATTAAATCAGAGAAAGTAACGACGTAATCACAAATTCAGATGCATAGAAAAAGATCGCGAATAAAATAACAACCGTAAAAACAGAGGCCGTATTTTTACGCATTTCTTTTGCTGTCGGCCATTTTGTTTCAGCCATTTCATGTCTTACTTCACTAAAAAAGTTGCTCACTTTACTCATGTTCGTAGCCTTACTCCTTTCGGTACTATCAGTGATTATTTTGTTTCTTTATGCAGTGTGTGTTTTCCACAGTGTTTACAAAACTTTTTAACTTCTAAACGTTCAGTTCGTGTTTTTGTCCCCATATCCAGCGAATAATTTCGAGACCCACAAACCGTACAAGCTAGTGCGCTTTTGTTGCGTTTCATTGATGGTCCCCTTTTCTATTTAAATTTATCCATAGTACTTTACCACCAAATCAAGCATTCTGTCAAATCTGTTTTAACCTTATTTACACTTTTTCAGGTAACTGCCAATCAATGGGTTCTTGTCCAAAAGCTTCCAAAAGTTCATTCGTCTTTGAGAAGGGCTTTGATCCCAAAAATCCACGATGGGCCGATAAGGGACTTGGATGTGCAGATGTGATGACATAGTGTTTATCTGTATCAATCAATGCTTGTTTTTTTCTAGCGGAGGCTCCCCATAAAATAAAGACAATGGGCTCTTCTCTTTCATTCAATGAAGCAATCGCAAAATCAGTCAGCTCTTCCCAACCTTTTCCTCGATGAGAATTTGCTTCACCACTACGTACTGTGAGCACAGCATTTAATAAGAAGACACCTTGTTCCGCCCAAGATTTTAAATAACCGTGGTTGACCGGTGAAATGCCTAAGTCATCTTCTAATTCTTTATAAATATTTCTTAAAGAAGGCGGAATTTTAACTTGTGGTTGCACAGAAAAACTTAATCCATGCGCTTGACCTTCACCATGGTAAGGATCTTGACCTAAAATTACCACTTTTACATCTTCATAGTCTGTCCATTGAAAAGCTGTCCATATATTTTCCATTGTAGGAAAAATAGTATAAGCAGAATATTCTTCTTTCAAAAATTCACGTAATTTTTGATAAGTTGGGGTTGAAGCTACTTCTTCTATAATCGGTTGCCAGTTGTTACGTATGGGTATTGACAAAGTAATCACTCGCTTTCGTCATTTGATTATATCTTAACGTATTTTTTTGATTTACAAAAACAATACATTAGATTAGGTGTAATTGCTTCAATGATTTGATAGAATGTAGAAGAGAAAAATAGGGAGGAAGAAGATTTTGGCTATTAAACTAATTGTAACAGACATGGATGGTACGCTTCTGGATGAAAAGATTGAGGTCACAGATCGTGTAACAGAAGCTATTTTGCGCGCACAAGATGCAGGTATTGAGTTTGCTGTAGCAACAGGTCGTACGGTGGAATCTGGTTATTCTTTAATTAAAGAGCGCGGAATTACTTGTCCATTTATTGAACTAAATGGGGCTCGTTATTTTGATGAAAATGAAAAGTTACAATATACACGGGATATGAAAAAGAATGATGTTGAAACACTTATTCAAATTCTAGAGCATTACGATGTGCATAATGAATTTCTAACGCAAGATGGTGCTTATTCTAAGCGCACACTTGAAGAGTATATCATGGTATTTAAATCTGTATTTAAAAATATTAATAAAGAAATGACAGATGAAGAAGCGAGAGAATATGCAATGAAACGTATGGATCATTTTAATTTAAACACGGTTAATGATTTTGGTTTCTTGTATCAAGATGCGGAAACTCAGGTGCTTAAAACTTTGGCTCATGCTCATGAAGACCTTCCGCTGTTAAATGAAATCCAAACAACGATTGAAAGTGAGCTTCCTGATTTAATTGTGACTTCTGCTAGTACGTTTAGTTTAGAAGTAAATCATATCGATGCCAATAAAGGAAGAGCGGTTGCTGATTTAGCTCGTGAAAGAGGTTATACAGCGGATGAAGTAATCACTATCGGAGACAACATCAATGACTTAACTATGTTAGAATGGGCCACCCATAGCTACGCTGTGGCCAATGCACATAATGAAGCAAAAGATGCTGCAGCTTATATCGCTCCAAGTCATGCAGATTACGCAGTCGCGCAAATTATCGAACGTGTGTTGGATGGTAAGAGTTTGAAGTTTTAGATTTTCTTATTTATTACACACTTGAATATTCGGCATATAAAAGAAAAATATTAATGGCAAGCTTTGTACCTTACACAAAGTTTGCCATTTTTTTCTGTAAGTCTGTCCTTTCTAATGGTATAATGAGCTTACTTAATTAGGAGGATCCGAAATGATGCAGTTATTTATAAAGGAAAACCAAAGAAATAAGCACCGTATGACTGTTCGGGACGATCGCGGCCAAATATTATATCTAATTGAGGGACGTTGGGGACGAAAAGATGATATCGTAACCCTACAAGCACTGGATAGCGAAGCGTATCTTAGTGCAAAGCAGAGCAAGTTATCTCCTCTGCCTACTTTTGAATTAACGACTCAAGACGAAAAAATAGGAATTGTACGTAAACATCCTGGATTATTTGGGATTCGTGATTCTTATTTTACTGTTCATCCGCATAAATGGGTCATTACGGGTGATTTTGAAGAGCTTTATTTCACCGCTTATTATGAAAATGACTTAATCATGGAATGCGAAAAAATTCAAAAGAACAGTTGTAACTACTTTGAACTTATTGTAGAAAACGACGAAGATGTCCCACTATGCTCATTAATTACAGTATTACTCGACCATTACTCACGAAAGAAACAAGAAGAAGAACGTACGGAAATGTCAGAAGAGGATGTTTATGATCTAGGTTTTTTCAATAACATTCACTGCTCTATTCTTTACCGACCAGAAAATCAACAAATGCTAAAAAAAGGCAATGACTAATAAGTTTCTGTCAATCGATAAAAGCCAGATAACAGGAAGGGTACGTTTAAGCGTATCCTTTTTGTCATCTGACTTTTTTAATTATTTGCTTTTTTCTTTGTTCTTTTCCAAAGCATATTCCGCCATGGCTTCTTTAATGTTATTTGCTGTTTTTCTGTTAATACCTAAATCGGTAATTTCTTCGATCTTTGCTTCTTTCAATTTTTTTAGCGATTTAAAATGACGCAGTACTTTTGTCCGTGTTTTTGGACCCACACCTTCGATATCATCTAATATAGAAGAAAAGCTATTTTTACTCCGTACATTACGATGGAACTGAATCGCAAAGCGGTGAACTTCTTCTTGGATACGCTGGACTAGATAAAACGCTTGGCTTCGTGGATGCAGAACCACTTCCGTTAAATCTTCTCCAAAAATTAATTGCGCGGTTTGATGACGGTTATCTTTTACCATACCGGCAACTGGTAAATCTAAGCCAAGTTCATTTTCTAAAACATCTTTTGCTGCATTGACCTGGATTTTTCCTCCATCCATCAAAATTAAATCCGGCATTTCTGCCCCTTCTTTTAATAAACGGGAATATCGTCGTCGGATAACTTCTTTGGTCGTTGCAGCTTCATTACTACCTTCTACGGTTTTAATATTAAATTTACGGTAATTATTCTTATCTGGTTTTCCTTCGTAAAATGACACCATTGCCGAAACAGGACTCGTTCCTTGAATATTTGAATGGTCAAAAGCCTCAATACGCTCTACGTAAGGCAGACCTAAAGCTTCTGCTAATTCTTCTGAAGCACCTGTTGTTTTTAATTGTTCCATTTCAATGAGATGGAATTTCTGGTTAAGAGCTAAGCGACTGTTTGTTCCCGCTAAATCAAGAAGACGTTTTTTCTCTCCACGTTGAGGGGTATGAATCGTTGTGTTTAATTCTTGTGCTAACAACTCTCGATCAATACCTGCTGGAACATAAACGACTTTCGGAATCATGTTATTTTTATTTTGATAGTATTGTAGAATATATTTTAGTAACTCTTCATTTTCATCATCTTTTATTGGAAACATCGCTACTTCTCTTTTCGTTAGAGAAGCTTGACGCACGAAAAAGACCTGAATAGAAATCCATCCACGATCTACATGGAAGTTAAAGAAATCACGCGATATATAATCGTTAAAGACAATCGATTGTTTTTCAACCGTTTGTTCAATATAGTTAATCTGATTCCTAAATTCAGCAGCTGCTTCAAAGTTCAATTCTTGCGAAGCAGTGTTCATTTTTTCTTTTAAATCTCTTTTTATATCGGCCACATTTCCGTTTAAAAATGATTTAATTCGTTTAATTTGCGCTTTGTATTCTTCTACAGAAACTTCGTGATCGCAAGGGCCTATACACTGCCCAATATGATAATGTAGACACGCTCTTTTTTGGCGTCCGTTACATTTTCTTAATGGATAGATTTTTTGTAATAATTGTTGGGTTTGTTGAGCCGCTCCAACGTTCGGATAAGGTCCAAAGTAATCCGCTCCATCTTTTTCAACTTCTGATGTTATCAAAAGCTGGGGATGCCGTTCATTCGTAATTTTCAAATAAGGATAGGCTGTCCCAAATTTAAGTAAAATATTATATTTTGGTTTATGTTTTTGAATTAACGTCACTTCGAGCAACAAAGCTTCCTTATCTGAATCTGTTACCACATACTCAAAATCTGTAATCTCTTGTACAAGTAATGCTGTCTTACCTTCTTTCTTTCCTCTAAAGTAAGAACGCACTCGATTTTTCAAATTTTTAGCTTTCCCAATATAAATAATTTTCTCGTCACTATTCTTCATAATATAGCAACCAGGCAAGTCTGGTAAAAATTTTAATTTATTTTCAACTAACTCTTCTGCCATTCGTTCCACCTCCTTTATTTTTTGTCCATTAATTATTATAGCAAAAACCGAACAAGAATTCGATAAAAACGAATAAATTCTTTTGCTTTGAGTCTTTCAATCTTCCATCTTCCAATGATTATCTTTGTACTTTAAAAAAATGTTAAGCTTTAATAATATTCGTAAGAACCAAACGTTGTCCCAATTAATTGTTCAATGGCTTTGTGTAGTTTTGCAAGGTCTTTGGTATTATTTCCTGTCGTATAATACAATTTCCCTTCTATATTATACATCACGGTTGCACTTTTAAGATCTAGTGGCAAAATGCCTTGCTCAAGTTGTGGCCAAGAAAGGAAATCTAGGTCATTTAACGAAGTGAGGAATTTCTCGACGCTGCTTCGTCTGAGTTTCCCATCAACTTGCGGTCCTTGAACATGTCCGTATAAATCGGTGGTTTCGATTCTGAATTCGCGTTCTTTTAAGTCAACACCGACATCATAAATAGATTTTTTTGATTGTTTAACGGTGAATAATAGATATTCAATCTCTTTGACATTCATTTTTATCTGCCTCATTCTTCGTAATATTCGTAGGAGCCAAAAGTATGACTAATGAGTTCTTCTGTTGCTTTGTGTAATTTTTTGAGGTCACTATCCTGTCGACCAATTGTATAATATTCATCGCCAAATTCATCCATCGAATATAAAACAACCGTATTTTTAATGACCGTTGGAAATGACTGCGTCGGTGATTCTTCAAGCGTTGGCCATGAGACGAGATCCAAATCCTCCAGTGTCTCTTGGTATTTCTTAATTGAGCGGTTACGCAGATGTCCATGTGTTTGAGGTTCCAAAACTTTTCCTTCAGGATCAACCTTTTCGATTGTATAATTTTTATCTTCTAGATCAACTGCGATGTCATGAATGACTTCTTCTGAGTATTTCGTCGTCAGTGCTATGAAAGTAATTTCATTATTATCCATGGATTGGCTCCTTACCTATAAATTCTTCATAAATACTTCGGCATCTACAATGGCTCGTCGATGTTCGCCCTTCCCAATAAGAGCGTCTCCTTCGTAAGCTTCAATCTCATAAAATAGAATTGTCTTCTTCTGATCGGTCAACGTTGCTTTTACTCGAATTGTTTTCCCAATGGCCGTTGCTTTTAGGTGTTGAACATTCAACTCAATTCCTACGGTGGTCTTACCATTTTCTAAATCTTTTTCAATAACTTCCTTAGCTACGCTCTCCATAAAGGCAATCATGGAAGGTGTGGAAAGAACGTCAAGCCCACCGGAACCTACTTTAGTTGCTGAATGCTTCTTTTCTACCATAAATTCTTTCTCTAACATCTATTAGAACTCCTCACTTTTATTCTCTTATTTATAGTATCAAATATTTTGTTCGAATACTGCTCAGTAACTTGAGAAAATTGATGATCATAAAAATAAATAAGGAAATTACGCTCCAGCGGATGTGAAATCCATTTCTGTTGCCGCTGGACACTTCCTCTGGAAGCGAGAATATTTTGTGTTGCCAGTAAAAGCTAAATCTTCATCCCAGTGGATTCCATATTCATTTTCGTTGTCGCTAGACGCTTCTTCTGGAAGCGAAATCCATTTCCACGTCCACTGGAGACCTTTTATCCATTTATGTAACCAAAAACAACAAAAAGCTCGACAGTTTCCTGTCGAGCTTGAGAGACATATGTCCTCTTTATTATTTTACCTATAATAACTATTATTAGTTGATGATGCGAACATTAACATTACGACGTCCCCAGCTTAGCGCTTGGCTAACAGATGAGAAATGAATATCAATAATTCGACCATTAATTGCGCTACCAGTATCGCCGGCTACGTAAACGCCCATACCTTGAACTTCTACTAAGCTACCTAATGGAATAATGCTTGGATCAACTGCAATTACACGAGGGTTTACTCGTAAGTCAATACCTGTCGCTGTGTGCGTGCTTAATCCTGCTTCTTGTGTAGAATAACCAGTTGCTTGAACACTCATCCATGAACCTGCTTGATTTGAACTCTCTTGAGCGGGTTTTGGTGTGCTTGCTGTTGTTGTTGAGTTATTCGAGTTTGAATTATTTGAGCTTGTATTGTTTTCTGCCGCAGCTACTTTAGTAGTTGCTTGTTCTTTTTCAGCTGCTTTTCTTTGCTCTTCTGCGGCTCTTCTTTGTTCTTCTTCGACTCTTTTACGTTCTTGTTCTGCACGAATTTCTGCTTCTTCAGCATTCAATTCTTCTAATTGATTTTGATTAGCTGCTAGTGTTGTTTTTAATTCGGCTAATTTAGTTTCTAAGACTTCTTGTTGTTGAACAGTTTCTTCTTTTTTAGCATTTAACTCTTCTTTATAAACAAGGAGATCTTCTTTTAAAGCGTCTAGTTTTTCTTGTTCTGCTTGTGCTTCATTTAAGTGTTCTTCGCTAGCACCTGTTAATACTGTTGCTGCGTAAGCTTTGTTTACTAAGTCTGATAGGCTTTCTGCTTGTAATAAACTTAAAACAATATTTTGGTTGACTTCACTTGTTTGTAAAGCTTTTAACTGATCAGCAGTATATTCATAGCGTTCTTGTACGACTACTTCTTGTTTTGCGATATCTTCTTCTGTTTGAACAATTGACGCTTCGTGTTCTTCAATTTCTTGTCTTAGTTGGTCAAGAGCAATTGAGATTTCACTTGTTTCTGCTAATTTATCATTTACATCTTTTTGTAATTGAGTAACTTCTGCTTCTACTTCTTGTTTTTGATTTTGAATGTTTTCCAATGAGCTTGCTGAAACTGCTGGAATGACTAAAAATTGTGCTGCAACGATTGCAGAGGCCACAACTCTCTTTATCCATTTATTCATATGCTTTTAGGAATCCTTTCTTCATTTAGAATTATTATTGTATTAAATAAATACGGAAGATGGCGCTCGGCCATCTACTTGAGATATTCTATAACGAAAGAAGTAGCTTTAGATGTCAATGACGTTACTTTTTCTTTTCAAAAATGTAATTATTGTAATAATAAAGAACTTTCTTACATTTTTTGTAACGTAAACCTCTTTTGAATAACTTTTACCTAAATATTGAGTGTATTTTTTACAAATTTCCCCTAAATTTAGTATGATTAACACTATAGAAACCTTAACATCAGAAAATTTATTAAATGGAAATGGGTGCTTCAAATGGAAAAACACCAAGGTATAGAAAGAATTGCATTAATTGATGTTGGTTCAAACACCGTTCGTTTAGTTATTTTTAATATTGATATGGAGTCGTTCTACGATATTACTGAAATTCAAAACATTAAAGTCCCGGCAAGGCTCGTGCAATATGTCGAAAACGGGGCGATGAATGAAGAAGGTATTCAACTGCTAATCAATTTATTGGGTAGTTATTTAAAGATTACAGAAAAATATGATGTGGATCGATTGATTGCGGTGGCTACAGCTGCTGTTCGTAATTCAAGTAACGTTCGAACCATCGTTGAACGCGTTGAGAAAGAAACTGGCTTGAAGTTAGCCGTCTTCTCTGAAAAAGAAGAAGCTTATTATGGAAACTACGCCGTTAGATATACGTTTAATATTCAGGATGGAATTTCTGTCGATATTGGTGGTGGTAGTACGGAAGTCACCTTGTTCGAAAACAAAAAAGTGGTTGCTTCACATAGTTTTCCTTTTGGTGCGGTAAGTTTAGCGAATAAGTTCTTTAAAGATAAAGCGCATGCCGATAAAAAAGCGATTAAAGAAACAAGAAAATGGGTAAAAAGTGAACTCGAAAAAATTGACTGGTTACCTAAAAATTACTTGCCGATTATTGGGATTGGTGGTTCTGCTCGTAATATTGCAGAAGTATATCAATTACAAAATGATTATCCACTAGCGGGAGTACATGGTTATTCAATGGAGCCTGCCGCCGTTAATGAAACACTAGATATCTTCAAAGCTCTCAATTATGAACAAATGGGGTCATTAGATGGATTAAGCCAAGACCGTAAAGATACTATTGTTCCAGCAACGATTGTTTTCCAACAATTATTGGCGGTTGTTGAAGCGCCATCTTTTATTATTTCAAATCGTGGATTACGCGAAGGAATCATTATCCAATATTTAAATGATCACCATAATGATCCTTATGATTTATACAGTGTGCCGCAACAAACCAGTATTCGGCTGTCTTCTCAATATAATATTCAAGAGATTTCAACGAATCAGCGGATTACGATTGCTGATATGTTATTAAATGAATTAGAAAAAAATGATTTGTTAACTGTCGATATAGAACATATGCAGCTTATGTATTATGGGGCCACCTTGTATAACTTAGGGAGTTATATCGAAAATGATTCAAGTTCACAGCATACATTTTATATTATTTCGAATACTAACATTAGTGGGTTTGATCATTTTGATCGTGTACGACTAGCTCTACTCGCAAGTTATAAAAACCGTTCACTCTACAAACAATACCTCAGTAATTTAGAGAACTGGTTTAATGAAGAGGAAAAGACTTTACTCATGAAGTTAGGGAGTATTATTAAATTTGCAGAAGCTTTAAATGACGTACATGTAAATACTGTTGAAGAGATTCACCTTGAAAAGAATGAAAAGACAGGTTTTGACTTAACCGTTACTTATTCAGGAAATATTGTGTCGGAAGATTACCGAGCGAACAAACAGCTCAATCACTTTGAAAGAGCCGTTGGTGACAACGTAAATGTCTACTTCGCAACACCTGAATAATAATAGAATCATAAGTTAGTTATTGATGATAAGTGGAGGGATTCTGTGGAAAAGGAAAATATTGATTTGTCCATGCCAAAATATTACCAAAATAGAGAAGTCTCATGGCTAGATTTTAATGATCGAGTGATTGCCGAAGCATTGGATGACAGAAATCCATTATTGGAGCAGTTGACCTTTCTGTCTATTGGAAGTTCTAATTTAGATGAATTTATGCGTGTTCGAGTAGCTGGTTTGATTGACCAATATAAATTAGGCGTCAACCAGAAAGATTCTAAGAAAAATTGGACACCGAAAAAACAGCTACAAGAAATTACTAAAAAGAACCGTAGAATTGTCGCAAGACAGTATGAAATCTACCATCAAAAAATGGAAGAGATCGCTGACCTTGGATATTCAATTGCATTTGTAGAAAAGCTTTCAGAAAAACATTTAAATGAAGTTCGTGATCTTTTTGATCAACAAATAGAACCGGCCATCACACCTTATGGGATTGATGCGTATCGCCCTTTTCCACATTTACACGATGGAATCTTGCAGATTTTTGCTCATTTAGAAAAAGAGAAGGAACCTTTTGCGGTAATTATTCCAATTACTCCACTATTGGAGCGTTATTATATTTTATCGACTGATGATGAAGGGCATCGTCCGATTGTTTTTGTAGAAGATATTATTAAATTTTATTTAAATGAATTATTTATTGGTTATTCTGTTCTTGAAACTTTTATCTTTCGAGTCACACGTAATGCTGATTTAGAAATTCAAGAAGAAGGAGCAGAAGATTTACTTGCTGTCATTGAAGACTATATTGAACGTCGAAAAAACGGTAGGGCGATTCGATTAGAAGTCGATTCTAGAAATCCAAACAAAAAATTAGATGACGATATTCTCTTTTTAAAAGATAAGTTGGAACTAAGTAATGAGGATATTTATTTACTAGATGGACCCATAGACTTAACTTTTTTATCGGATTTTAAAGGAGATTTAGAGGAAGAATTCCCTGAACTCGTTTATGAAGATTTCGAACCCTATTATCCTTCGATTTTAAGAGATCAATCTATTTTCAACATTTTGGAACATAAAGACTTATATTTGCATCATCCTTATGATTCTTTTAAACCTATTTTAGAGTTCATACGTGGTGCAGCAGAGGATCCAAAGACTATCTCGATTAAAATGACTTTATATCGAGTGAGCGAAGATTCAGATTTAGTTCAGTCTCTTATTAAAGCAGCAAAATCAGGAATCCAAGTGACTGTACTGATGGAATTAAAAGCTCGTTTTGATGAAGAAAATAATGTCATTTGGGCAAAGGAACTGGAAGAAGCTGGGGTTCATATTTTATATGGAATGCGCGAGTTAAAAACCCATAGTAAAATTGCGCTCGTGACTAAAAAAGCAAAGCTAGGTTTTAAACGGTATGTGCATTTGGGAACGGGTAACTACCATGAAAAAACGGCTAAACAATATACCGATATGGGCATTTTAACTTCCAATGAATTAATTGGACAAGATGCAACAGATTTCTTTAATTATTTAAGTGGGTACTCGCTTCAACCAGATTATCACTATCTTTATGTATCTCCCTATAAAATTCGTGAAGCCTTTATTGATATGATCAATCGTGAAATAGCCCATCAAAAGGAATATGGAAATGGACATATTATAGTAAAGATGAATTCTTTTACGGACAAAATTTTAATCAAAAAAATGTATGAGGCCAGCCAAGCAGGCGTAAAAATTGAATTCATCATTCGTGGGATTTGTTGTTTAATCCCGGGAATATCAGGTGTTAGCGATAATATACAGGTACGTAGTATTGTTGGACGCTTTTTGGAGCACAGTCGTATTTACTACTTCCATAATAATGGAAAAAGAGACTTATATCTCTCCTCCGCCGACATGATGACTCGAAATATGGTCAACCGTGTGGAGATTGCTTTCCCGGTGCTTGATCAAAAGATTAAAGAAATTATTTTAAAAACGTTAAAACTCTTTTTAAGTGACAACACCAAAGCATGGGCATTACAAAATGATGAGTCCTATATAAAAGTTAGTCCAGGTGCCACTGAACCTATTAGTGCTCAAAGCGAACTCAGAAAACTCGCTAATCAAGAAAAAAGACGTCAATCCTAAAAAGATATTCTAAAAAAGTTGATTAGAGCGCCTTGGTGAGAGGCTTAAATGAAAATAAAGATTTCACAATCTTATTAAAAAAAATAAAATAGGGTCACAAGAGGAATCTATCTACATTCCTCTTTTTTTGTTATAATAGGCTTTAGAAAAAATAACGTACTTTTATGTAAGAAAGGAATTGATTGCTCGATGGCCACCATTAAAGATATCGCAAAACAAGCAGGCGTATCTGCCGCTACTGTCTCTCGTGTCATTAATAACAGTGGTTATGTCAGTACTGAAACTAGAAACACCGTTGAAAAAGCAATTTCCGAGCTAAAATATGTGCCCAATCGTCATGCTCAAAACTTACGAAGAGGTTCTACTCGGAATTTAGGTATTATTACTTCTACTCTGGGTGACACTGTACTTGCTCGTATTGAGCCATTTATGCAGTTTGCAAATGATGCAAACTATACAACTACCCTATTCAATACTTATAAAGACCCACAACGTGAACTTGAAACGCTAGACCGTCTAAAATCAAAAGAACTAGATGGTATTTTCTTAATTTATCGAACGAATGAATGGTCTGCTATTGAACCTTATACGCAATTTGGACCGATCGTTACACTTCACAACATTGAAAATGACGACCTAAACATTCCGTCTGTCTTTATTGATCATTACGAAGGCTATAAATTAATTCTTGAAGATTTATGGGCAAATGGCGCCCGCTCATTTATTAATATCTTAGGAAGTAGTACGGGTGTAAACACGAAAAGACGTATCAAAGCTTATTTTGATTTTTGTGAAGAACGCGATATTGAACCCCATGATATTAACCCTTTTCTAGATATTACGGGCAACAATGGCGGTCTAAGAGCCGTTGAAATAATTGAAGAAATGGATCTAAGACCAGATGCCATCATTGCTCACTCCGATCAAGTAGCTAGTGTTATTGTTTCTCAATATAATAAAAAAGGAATTAAAATGCCGGAAGACGTCTCTGTCGTTGGTTTTGATAATCTCATTTTTAGCGAATTAAT
>Ga0209487_1001513_pt1 | contig 19606 bp, 13 predicted proteins | sample Poulit2012_FD_187524 | JGI IMG/M metagenome (GOLD analysis project Ga0209487, IMG submission 187524) | Agricultural soil microbial communities from Georgia to study Nitrogen management - Poultry litter 2012 (SPAdes) (version 2) | ecosystem: Environmental > Terrestrial > Soil > Agricultural land...
CATTTTCATAAACTATATGGTGACTAAATTGAAAAGCCAATTGCTCGTAAGGTTTCCTCCCTGCAGTAAAAGGAATGGCAACGGCGGTGGTTTCAAAGTCTATAAAGTTTAGCGGGAATTTCCAAGAAGCTAATTCGTCGCGCAGATCGTCTAGTTCTACATAAGGTGAAGTATCGCCTGAAACTTGTTTTTCGATTTGAATCCATCGGCGTTCAGTGGTGCTCATTCTACCGGCTTCTGGTTTTACATCAACGTCGTCTTCGGTGAGTTCCTTCATGAAGAGTTTCCCTTCCTCGGCCAATCTAGCACTTCTTCTAAAGTTCCATACATCCCATACTTTTGGTTGATTAATCTTTTCTATAGATAGCTTGGTTTGTTCTTGCCAGCATTCATGATAGCCGCTTTTATAGGTGGCATCGTCTGTTTTAAATTCACAGTCTTTGCAATGTCTGCCGATAAGGGTGTTAATCTTAATGTCGTTGGCATACTGTTCTTTAAAATAATGCACCATCTCTTCAAAAGACTGCTCGGGGTTTAGCGGATTTTCTTGTTGTATAAAATCCATTTCTTCATCAACGGAAATGGTACATAGAATGGGTTCGCCTAAATCATCTTTGGTAAGTCCTTCTTTTACTAGAATGCCAGTGCGGTTATCACTGTTTTCTACTATCTTAAAATACTGATTCAAGCCATCGACCGTACAGGTAGCATCTTTATCAACTAATAATAGAGAAGAGGCTATTTGCCATTGCGGATAAGCCAGTTGCATAACATATTTCTGAAAAGCGATATCGTATAAGTACACATCCCATCCACCTGGAATCCTACCTCTTTTGATAAACGAAGTGTGTCTCTCGCTACTTATTGACTTTGCCTTTACTTCAATTAGCTGAATGTTATTTCCTTTCTTTACCAAAATATCCACACGGATAAACAAGCCATCCACTAAAAAGGCAGGTTCGAAAATTACGACATTTTCCTGTTTTAGTAATTCTTCGGTACGTGTAGCCACCAAGTCATAATTAAAATCATCACCTACAATAGCTACGCCTTTTGGATATTGCATTCGGGCTAATTCTTCTACTTGAAACCCTCCTTGAGCTAAAGCTTGTAAAAAAGTATCGGTCTCACTTTGGTTTTCGTATTCCGGTTTGCGCGTATAGTAGAGTTTAGTAGGGCAGTCCAATGCCAGTTTAAAACGGGATTTGGTTAAATAACGTGGTTGTGTCATAGGTTTACAATAGGCTTTTTAGTTTTTATTCACCACTTCATAGTTGGCTAACATGTCTGTAATAATATCTTTTATTTTGTCTCGAAACCATGCTGGCTCTAGGACTTCTGCTTTGGATTTTAGCTTTAGAATCTCCATTTCAAATTCGTAGTTGGGAATTAGATAGTACGTAACAAGGCCATATTTTGCACCTTCTTCTATTTCGATATTTTGAGAATGGTGTAGCGGAAGGCTATCGAGGTATTTGATCTGCTTGGAAGTTACTTTCAGCACGATTTTTTCCACTTTGTCGTGCTCCTTATAGTTTAGTCCGATAATGTTGATGAACTGATCTAGCTGTGCTTCGAAATCTTTACGTTTTACTTTTGATATCTTTCCGACTTTTAACTCCCGCATTCTATCTATTCCAAAAGTGAGGATAATCTTTCCGTTTTGAGGAACGCCTACTACATACCAACGGTTGGCATGTTCTTTTAGAAGTAATGGAGTAATCGTGTACTCTCTACGGGTTCCTTCGATATAGTTTTCGTGGGTGAAATGAATTCTCTTCTTTTTCTTAATGGCCAATAAGATATCTTTTAGTTGGCCAATACCTTTTAAATTGGAAGAGTCTTCTAATTCAATTTTATCCCGTATGGTGTCAAAATCCTCTAAACCTTGTTTGATAAGTTCGCCAAGATGGATCAACTCAAAAAACTTCAATAGGTTTTGAATGCGTTCTTGGTTTTCTGTGCTTAAGAAATACCCTTTCTTGGCTCTATTATAATCTACATAAATCTGAAACTCTCCTCTTAAAACACTTAAAGCTCGCTCTAGCGTTCGTTCCGTAAGCTCCCTTTCTTGCTGTTTAAACAATTCAATTATCTCGTCTTTATTCAGCCCAGGCCTATAGCGCAATAAGTCTATTAACAGCTCTAGCCTTCGTAACATGGTATAATTCATAATGAATGTTTTTCTTGTAAAGATTGGCATACACATCGCCAAAATGTGTCGGACATCTGAAAGTTCTTTAAATAAATTGTCTAGCTGCTTTTGTCAAATGAGTGAAAAACCTGTAGAAACATAATCATATAAATATGAAAGCTTTCCCGCAGATCCCGCAGATTAACGCAGATGAAAGTAACTGTTTGTTGTTAGTAACTTTATACAGAATAGTTACAATTCAAAACTATACGATACTTTACGGACAATCAATAAATAAAAAACCTTTAGATAATACACTTCCCAATCTGATAGTATTCTATCCTAACCATCTCAAATATACCAAACCCCCTGCACTTTAAGAAAATATTTTGATTACAGTTAACTCATGTTGAGGTTTTAGCCTTGATATCTTGCGTTTTTAGCGCGATTTCACACTTTAATTAAAATAGTTTTTCACACCGACATCTTTTGGCGGAGGTGACATATAACTTTGCATAAAACATTGTACTTATGCACAGACTACATCACCTACCATTTTCGGACTCCGACTACGAAGCGTTTAAGAGTGACGACTTAGTTATCGAGACTCCTATTGACGCAATTATTAATGCCGCTATGCTTTTAGAGAACTTTAAGCTTGACATGCACAAGATTGCGCAAGCCAAAGCGATTATGTACTTAGATAGCTATTTTAAAACCAAAACGATAGACACCGCCTTCATGGTGGCCGTATTTAATCTTTCGGCTGAAAGAAGTTCTGTAGATCGGGAAGATATAGCTAGGTATTTTAGATGCAACCCAGTGGTGCTATATAAATTTGAAGAGAACTTTAAAGCCTTAATCAAAAGAGGGTATTTAGAAACATCACCTAGATATAGATCGGGAAGAGAGAATAGAAGAGTGTACTACCAAGTTACGGATAGGGTCTATAATGCGATACTTGAAAACAAGCCGATAGAGCAGGTCGAATCAAAAAAGAAAACCGATCCCGTAGAAATTTTGATGGAGATGGGCGAAATGATTGAAAACCGAGATCGTAATGATATGCCTACCCAACATTTAGCAAAAGCCTTGCATGAGTTTTTACAGAATAATACACATAGTCCTTTATGCACCACTATAGCAAATTTGGATTTAAAGGACTTCGAAAAAATTTGGTTTACCGCTATGGTCGATTTAAACCTACGTGGACGATTAAATGTAAAGGTAGATAGATTAGGCTATTCCGTTTTTCATCGAGCGATTGAAAGAGTGCATTTCAACAACACCTTGCAAAAAGGAAGTAGTTCGTTGATAGCCGATAAGTGGTTGGAATTTACCTCAGGTGGTCATATTAGCGAAGCTCGTGTAAAACTCACAGAAAAGGCGCAGAAAACACTAGAGCCTTTGGGGATAAAAATAAGTTTAGCCGAGATGGGAAAGGCCACTATGTTGCTGAAGCCAGAGGACATTGTAAAGAAAGAATTATTCTATAACCCAGCGGAAGACCAGCAGATAACTTCGGTAAGGAATTACCTGAAATATAAGAACCATAAAAATATTATCATACGTCTGCAACAGCAAGGAATGCGTACAGGGATTTGCACCTTGTTATATGGCGTGCCAGGTACAGGAAAAACCGAAAGCGTTTATCAAATAGCAAAGGAAACCGGTAGAGCGATTTGGAAAGTAGACCTTACCGATCTAAAAAGCATGTGGTATGGAGAAAGCCAGAAAAAAGTAAAAGAGCTGTTCGAAAATTATAAAAGCTTATGCCAAGGCCAAAAAAGAATGCCCATCCTATTGCTGAACGAAGCCGATGCTATTCTGGGCACACGTCAGGCCAATACAGAAAACACTTCGCAGTCTACGGACAATGCGATTCAGAACATTTTTCTAGACTGTTTAGAGGACTTTGAGGGCATCCTGTTTGCTACTACCAACCTAGAGAAATCCTTGGATCCGGCCTTTGAACGTAGATTTTTATTCAAAATTGAGTTTAATCGACCAGAAGCAAAAGCGCAACAGCAGATTTGGAAATCTAAACTACAAGAGCTAACCAAAAGCCAAGCAGAAAAACTATCAGAGAAGTTTGACCTGAGTGGAGGGGAGATAGAAAATGTGCTTCGCAAGCTTTCAATGCTCCACATATTAGAAGAGGAGGTGAATGTTTTCGACACCCTCAAAGAATTATGCGAAACAGAGAAAATTGGATTGAAACAATCGAATACCGCTATTGGATTTAAATAAAAAGCGCTCTAGATGAATAACACTAAAAGACACTAAAAACAATTTAACTATGAAACTGCCTATTCTTTTTAATGAAAAATTACCTGCTATAACCAGCTTGCCAATGGACGCGGTAGCATGGGACTATAAGCTCCCTTTTTCTTGTCATACAGATCCATCCATAGAAATTTTACAACCAGAAGCACCAAAAGTGCCATTGACTTGGTTTGGGGGTGCTAAAGGAATATGGCCAAGTATGATACCTGCCTGTTTGAACATAAAGAGCGATTTAGGGCGTGATGGCAATCAGTTTCTTCAAGAATTAGCTGCAAAGGGTACGCTTCAAAAGGAGAAAGAAGAGTATAGCATAAAGGTTACCAATTATCAGGAACTAACCTTAACGGGTGAAGTTTTAAATAAAGTAGGGGACCTTTTAGAGAAAGAAGGAAAGGGAGAGTTGATGTGGACATTGATGAAAGATAAGAAAGGATCCACTTGGACAACGAAGAAAGTATTTGCTTGCTTCTTTAGGGTTACCCTTTTTGATAAGGAAAGAAGCTTGGGTCAAGACTTTCTTTACCTACCCCTTTCCCATAATAACTTATTTGAAAAGGTGCTTTTACCTCATTTGTTTACTGAGGAAGCAGCCAAGTTCATAAGAAGCAGTTTCCTAGAGTATCTTTATTATAGCAACCTCATTGTGATGCCTGCTACACCTACCATCAAACCATATTATAGTATGATAAATACTTATTTCAATAAAAATTTGGTCGATGAGCCAAAAGATCCACTAGGGATACTAGCCAAATCTATATTTATGAAATCATTTTTAATACAATATAACGAAACACATAAAAATAAGAACAAGTAATAAACTAAAAACCATATATATCATGAACACAAGCAATCTTTTTCAACACAGCATTCCTGCATTAGAAAATCTACCTGCAGTCCCTAAAATCTTTTGGTACGTTAGTGCCGGCGACGATTTTAGACCTATTAGCTTTTTAAGTAGCTTTAATAGAAACCACCAATTAGAACATCACGGACGAGCGTTTTCTAAACCCGACCTCTTTGTATTCAATGGCCTTGGCCGTGAGTCAGATGAACTATACACTAACTTAAGAACCAGGTTTAGACACGTTCTGTTCGAAGACGATAATACGCGTATAGTAGCTTCCGGATTTCAAGAGCTGGCACTGAAAGATGAAATAGAACAACAACTGCAAATTTCCTCAGACTACTTTCTTCTAGCAGAAGAATACGCGCAAAGAAGCAGTACTAGAGTGTATCTTTTTAATGTCAGGATTACTTCAGTAGGTAGAGGAACGGAAACCCATAAAGTCTTGTATTTCGAGCATGAGAACATCGACTTTTTTAAGAACATCATTTTGGCTGATTTCTTTGAGGTAACCTACCTATGTGCTACTCGCGAAGGCCTTGGCTTTGGATGCTGCCACAAATCCATCATCCAGCAAATTTACAAAGATAACGCCCCTAACTTTTATTTAGATAGCGGATTTAAACCTAGCACTTTAATCCTGTTCAACGACTTTACAAAAGATGTATTTGTTGATGCAGCCACCGAAGAAGCACCATTCACCTATCAAGAACATTACGGTTACTACCCATGCGAAGACATAAAAAGATGGCGAGATGCAACGGTATTCCGATTGACCTATGAAAATGAACTAGCACAACTAGCACCTAGAGCTATTGGGAATTAGAAGGATAGGGGTGTTTTAAACACCCTTCCTGACTTTCGCAATCCCAAATACGAGGATAATAAAAACTTAATACTATAAGAGTAAACATTCTGAAAAGACAGCATGATAGCAGATTGCTAATAGCTGATAGCTGACAACTGATAGCTGATTGCTGACAGCTGATAACTGAATATAATCTAAAAACAACAATACCATGAAAACCATCAACGAACTTATCTACCAAGAAAAAAAGGCATATCACATCCGAATCAAAAAGATATTGGATATCAAATTAGAAGATAAATTAAGTAACGAGTTTGGACGCTTATTAGTAAGCGTAATTCCCAAAAGTGATGCCGATTATGCCATCGTAACGGTAGTAGATCAATCTGGGTACTTTTTCGTCAGTGAAAATGCCATAGCACAAATCTTAAATTTCCTAATAGAAAATAAAGTCCTCCTATCCTACAAAGAAATTACTACCGATGTGCTACTGGGCAGCCTACACACCGAAGATTTCAAAAAAACCTTTATCGAAGACGATGAATTCACCTATGTACTAGAAAAATTCATCCTAGATAACCTCACGGTGGACATGGTACTAGATAAAATAAGCGAAAAAGGAATCGACTCTTTAAGAGAAATAGATTATCAAGTGTTAGAAGCCCATAGTAGCAAATAATCTTTGGTACGGGATGCGGGGTATGATGGCGAGTGGGCGGCTTGATGAGTGGGAGACTTGGCGAGTGGGAGACTTGGCGAGTGGGAGACTTGGCGAGTGGGCGAAAAAATCTGTGTTAATCAGTGTAATCTGTGGTGAATGGCGAGTGGGCGAAAAAATCTGCGTTTATCTGCGGAATCTGCGGGAAATATTCAGTGAACAGTGGTCAGGGTTCGGAGATAAATAGCAGAAAAAATCTGCGTAAATCCGCGTGATCTGCGGGAAACCCAACCCATAACGAAATCGAACCTACAATTAAATCATAAAACCAGCATCAACAAACTAAAACCATAATTAATACATGACAAACACTATAGCATACAGTTTAGTCTTTTTCTTCTTGCTACTAATCAGTTGCAATAAGAACGACAAACAAGCACAAAACAACCCATTTCTTGAAATCGCAGTAATAAAAGAATTAGAACAATACTATCACCAAAAATATAAAGAGGGGAATAGGGTAGTTAGAGAAGAATCGGAGGGCATTATAACTATAGATTATTTCAAAAATGCTTACAACGAAAATAACTACGAAAGCTTCGTACTACGCATAGAAATTCCAAAAGAAAAAGAATCCGAATATATTTTAACAGGCGATTTAAACAACGACAATACAGCAGACCTAATCGTCGGCGTTTTCACCGAAGGCGGCGGCTACGGCGGTAAGATCTACTGGATCGATTACTTCGTATTCCTAAAAAAAGAAAACAACTACCACCTAACCACCGTAAAATCCAACCGAGAACTCTCAGAATGCGAGGCTGGTTTTGTCTACTTCAATAAAATTGAAAAGAATATCATAAAAACAACCGAGTCTTGTTTTGTGGAAAGGGATAGTAGGTGTTGTCCGTCGTTGCATTATTATGTTGTACTTGAGGTAGTTGATGAGGGGGTTGTGGTGAAGAGTAAGGAGGTGGTAGATTAGCAATGTGTATTTGCAGTTAACTGTGGATGATTATATTGAAATTTCACAATTAATAAAGTGAAAGTTTATTCTAACAAGAAAACTAAACTTAAAAACAAATCCTAAATAAACAAAAGTTCATGTTAATTAACTATATTTAACCTAAAATTAATAGAATGCATTAATTTATGTAAAATAATATTATTTTGTAAAATGAAAGAAGAACGTAAGTATGTAGAGCAAACATCAGAAGAAAGACAAGCTGAGAATGAGTACGCTCAGTGGTCCCAAAACCAACCAATTATGAGTATTGACAGACTAAATGCACCAAGTGTAAATGAAGTGGAAATGGAATTTATCAATCTGGCAGCTCCATCCAAAATTCTAGATGTTGGCTGTGGAAATGGTAGAAGGTTATTTTCATATTTAGACGAAAATGGAATTCCTTACGTAGGAATAGAAAAATTTGATCGACTTGTTACAATTGAAAAATATCGACCTAATATAGTAATCACTGATTTACTAAATTTAGATACAAGTAATCTAGATGAGAGGATTAAAGAAATAAGTACCGTTACTATTTTAGGAGGTAGTTTTGGTGGTCTTTTCGGTCTAGGAAAACATCAAAAAGCATGGGATATTCTTACGGATATACTACCTGTTGGGGGTAAAGTAATATTTGATACTATTTTAATAAATGGTTTCGAAACAGATGCTGAACTTGGTGTAATGAAATTATTTTCTCAAGCTCCTCCACAGTTCTTTTTATCAAAATTACAATTAAAAGAAGTATGGGATAAAGCAAATTTAAAAATAATAGAAAAACGCGATTTGCCAATTATGGGTGGTAGAGATACAATAAGGTATTATCTATTAGAAAAGAAAGACTAAAACTACTATTTTATTTAGAGATCGAAATTAAAACATACTGAATAATTAAAAATAAATATAATATTCATAGCAAAGCAAAAACATTTCGCAGTCTACAATATAGAAAGTATCTTAAAGTTTCATTTTATAAAAGCTACAATGAAAACTCCGTAAAGATGTTATTAACAATTATATAAAAAATATAAATACAACGAAATCCAATTAATGGCTACAAAGTTTTTTACCAATCGAGAACAAAATACACTATTCAATAAGTTTAAAGGGATTTTTGATAACAATAAGGATATCGAGTATTTCGATGCTCTTGTGGGATATTTTAGAGCATCTGGTTATTTCAAAATAAGGCCTTTGCTCGATGATGTTCCTCACATTAGAATATTGGTAGGAATAAACGTAGATGAAATGCTTGCTAAATATCAATCTAAAGGATTGTTATTTAGGGGTGACGTTAACCAAACTCTAAAAGAATTTCTGGAAGAGACCAAAAAAGATATTCAGACAGCGAAATATTCAAAAGAAATAGAAGACGGAATTCTTCAATTTATCGAAGATATAAGTACAAAGAAAATTGAAGTAAAAGCACATCCATCTAAAAAGCTACATGCTAAAATATACATATTTAAACCTACTAAATGGAGCGAGCACCGAACTGGTAGTGTGATTACTGGCTCTTCCAATCTTACCGATGCTGGACTAGGTGGATCAGACGCAGACTTTAATTACGAATTTAATGTAGAACTTCAAGATTATGATGATGTAAAGTTCGCAAGTGATGAGTTCGAACAGTTATGGCTGGAAGGAGTTAGTATACTGCCAGTAGAAATTAATAAGCTAAAGAAGGAAACTTATCTAAATGATAGTTTTACACCTTTTGAGATATACATTAAGTTTTTAATTGAATACTTTGGAAAAAGTGTAGAGTTTGATCCAAACTCCATCTCAGACTTACCTGAAGGCTTTATGCGGCTTTCCTACCAGGTAGATGCAGTAAATCAAGGCTATCAATTATTGGAAGACCATAATGGATTCTTTTTAAGTGATGTTGTGGGATTAGGAAAAACTGTGGTGGGTACTTTAATCGCTAAAAAGTTTTTCTACTCTAATGACTTCCCAAGTCATATATCCAATATCCTAGTTATTGTGCCACCAGCATTAAGACCAAACTGGTCGGAAACACTTGATAAGTTTGGGGTACAAAACTACAAAATTATAACCAACGGAAGTTTACATAAGCTTACAAATGCCAAAAAATACGATCTTATAATTGTCGATGAAGCGCATAAGTTTCGTAATGATACAGCAGAGGCTTATAACGAACTTCAAAAAATATGTAAAACACCTACTAATCGAAGATTGAAAGATGGTGGTTATGCAAAGAAAAAAGTCATGCTTATCTCGGCAACACCATTAAACAATCGTCCTACAGATATAGCAAATCAAATTTATTTATTTCAAGATTCTAAGGATAGTACCTTAGAAGTATCCAATTTGCAGCATTTTTTCCGACAGCGTATAGACCGGTATAATGCTTTAAAGAATGAGAAGAATATTCAGCTAGTCCAAGATGGCGTTAAAGTTATTTACCATGAGATTAGAGAGAAGGTAATAAAACCTCTAACCATCAGACGTACACGAACAGATTTGAGAATACATGACTTGTATTCAGAGGACTTAAAAAAACAAGGTATAGTATTTCCAGATATTGAGAAACCTCGGAAAATATTCTATCAAATGGATGAAGAAACCGAAGGTCTATATGATAAAACTATGCATCTTTTAAGTCATAAAACCGAAGGTTTAAAGTACTACCGTTATCAGGCCATAAAGTTTTTAAAAGAGCCTTTACGCAGCAAATATAAGAATGCGGATGTAGCTTCTTATGCTTTAGCTAGATTGATGCGTACTTTATTAGTTAAACGAATAGACAGTAGTTTTTACGCATTTAAAAAATCCTTACAGCGTTTTACAGATGCCACCGAAGTAATGGTAAATATGTTTGAAAATGGACGAGTGTATATAGCACCAAACTTCAATGTAAACGAACTTTTGATGGAGGATAAAGAAGAGGAATTGTTTGAAAAACTATCCAATCTTCAATTAACCGATCCATCTATAACCATCTGTAAACCAGAAGATTTTGAAAAAGAGTTTTTAATTGGGCTTAAGCAGGATTATAAAGTGCTTAAAGTATTAAATAAGAAATGGCAAGAGTTGGAGGAAGATCCAAAGCTAGATGAGTTTCTTAAGCGATTAAAAACCGAATTATTAAGTAAAGAAATCAATCATAGTAATAAGCTAGTTGTTTTTTCAGAAGCTAGAGACACTACTAACTATTTAATAGAAGAGTTGGACAAAGCAGGAATTACTGGTGTAATTGAAGTTACAAGCCATAATCGCGACAAGGTAGAGTCTATAATTAGAGCAAACTTCGATGCCAATATACCTAGAGGGGATTACAAGAGTGATTATAATATAATTATAGCTACCGAAGTTTTGGCCGAAGGAATTAACCTCCATCGATCCAACGTTGTCGTAAATTACGATACTCCTTGGAATTCAACAAGATTAATGCAGAGAATTGGGCGAGTGAATCGTATAGGTTCCGTTGCACCAAAAATTTATATCTATAACTTTTATCCAACGGCAAAAGTAAACGATGATATAGAGTTGGAGAAAAAAGCTATTATGAAACTACAAGCCTTTCACTCTGCTCTTGGTGAAGACAGCGAAATATATTCTCCAGATGAAGAAACACAGTCATTTGGATTGTTTGATCAAGATGTAGACGAGCAAAAGGATGAGAAGCTTGCTTATCTTATGGAATTAAGAAAGTTTAAACGCGATCACCCCGAGGAGTTTAGAAGAATTAAAAACATGCCATTACGTGCACGTGTAGGAAGGAATAGAAGGATTTTAGATCAAACTTCTATTTGTTTTATGCGAAACAACCGTCATGATGCATTTTATTGGGTAAAATTAGATAATACAATTGAAGAACTTTCTTTTGTAGAAACAGCTCATGAATTTAAAACGGATCCGCCAGAGAAGGCCATTCCATTACCTGAATTTCATCATGAGCAAATTCAATTAGCTCATACCGATTTTGAAGAAAAAATCATGGCAGATATCTCGGCTGCTCAAGTGGTTGATACCACACAAGGCCCAAATGAAAAAAGAGCACTTAGATATCTGGATGGTTTTTTAGCCATTCCGTTTATAACCGATATAGAAAAAGAAAAAATAAATGCAGCAAAAGAAGCAATAAAACTAGGGAGATTCCAAAAACTTCAACGGGAGGTGAATAAACTAAAACGAGATACTTCTAGAGTCCGATTAAAACCTGTTGAACTAGTAGATGCGCTCTTAAGAATTATAGATAGCTATCCTATCGCAAGTATGATGAACGAAGAGCAACCAGCCATTAGTATAAAATCTAGTGAAAAGTATAAACCCGAAATTATAATCTCTCAATCCTACAACTTTATTAAATAATATTATGAATATTCAAGAATTACGCCAGTTATTACAAGAACCATATAGCACTGAAAATTGGAGAGATTTGCTGGTGGACGTGTTCGAAAATGTACAGTTTCTAAATCCACCAACAGTTATTCCTACCGATGACGATAGGGTACGAGAATTGAGACAATACGGTACCATTCAACTTTCCGATGGGAAAAACCTTGCGCTTTTTGAAATGAGCGTGAATGAAGATAAGGTTAGACTTCTTCATAATAGAGTGGGTCTAAATGAACTAGTAAGAAGGTATATAGACCAAGATAGTTATCATGGAATTTTGTCTGTTTTCGATGAAGGGTCAGAAGATTATCGATTTACTTTTACTGCACGTAACACGGATTTCGATGAAGAAGAAGGGTTTATTGATAGGGCTACAGACCCTAAACGTTTAACCTATATACTGGGTAAAAATCAAAGCTGTCGAACACCAGCAGAACGTTTTCTAGCTCTTAAAAACACCGAAAATCAAAGTATAAATGCTGTAGAAGAAGCTTTTAATGTTGAAAAACTAAGCAAAAAGTTCTTTAACGAATATATTGCTCAGTTTGATAAGTTGGTAAATTATATAAAAAGCAAACCAAACTATTACCAAGCCATATTTGAAAATAAAGAAACTCCAGCACGAAACTTCGTAAAACAATTTATGGGACGTTTGGTCTTCTTAAAGTTTGTTCAGAAAAAAGGATGGCTGGGGGTCCCAGTTAACGAGGAAGGTTGGGATAATGGAGATTACAATTTTTTAGAAAATCAATATAGAAACTTCGAACATAAAGGTATTTTCGTGAGTATCTTTTTAAACCCATTGTTTTTTGAAGCACTAAATACGGGGGAAAGGGAAAACGATGAGTTTCAAGATAGAGGCTATAAAATACCTTATTTAAGCGGTGGTCTTTTCGAGAACGACTATCCTGAAGCAAATCGTATAGATTTTCCTGAAGAATATTTAACGGAACTGTTTCAGTTTTTTGAACGATATAACTTTACTATAGACGAGAACGATGTAAACGACAAAGAAGTTGGTATTGATCCAGAAATGCTTGGGCATATCTTCGAGAACTTATTGGAAGACAATAAAGATAAGGGAGCCTTTTACACACCCAAAGAGATTGTGCGTTATATGAGCCAAGAATCTTTAAAAGAATATTTAAAAACATACCTAGAGAAAGAAAAACTATGGCCAACGGAAGAAACTGAAAGAGAAGAGTTAAAAGACACACTTACCGCTTTTGTTGAGAAAAAGGAAACAGCCAGGGTTGCAAGGTACGATAAGGAAATAGCTACTGCTTTAAAAGAAGTGAAGATTTGCGACCCAGCAATAGGTTCTGGAGCATTCCCAATGGGCCTTCTAAATGAAATTTTTACATTAACAAAATATTTACACGAAGAGAGTCCTGAGCGTGTTGGCAGAGTGTGGGGCATGTTAGGAGATGCATGGAATCCACATACCGTTAAATTGAATATTATACAAAACAGTATTTATGGGGTAGATATAGAACCAGGTGCTGTGGATATTGCTCGTTTACGCTTTTGGCTTTCTTTAGTCATCGAAGAAGACACTCCCCAGCCATTACCACATTTAGATTATAAAATTGTAGTTGGCGATTCCCTAGTAAGTAAATTAGATGATACGATTATCGATATCGATTGGAGTTTGAAAGCTGAGGAGCAAACCGATATGTTTGGTAATTCTAATGTTGAAAGGAATAGAGAATTACTGTTAGAAATAACGGAATTACAAAAAGAGTTTTTTGAGCCAAATAGTGATGAAGGGAGATTAGCAAACGAATTAAGAGATAAGAAGATTGAATTGTTAATCAATCAATTAGAGCTGATGGTTAAAACTAAAGGCTTAGAAGAAAAACCAACGAAAGGATCGAAAAGTTTTTCAGAACGTACTGAATTATGGCTAACCACCAAGGGATGGAAAAATCAAATTAAAAACCTTAAAACAAAAAGAAAAAACAGAGATGTCTCTTTAAAATATTTTGATTGGCTCCTAGACTTCCCAATAGTAATGAACCCTGCGGTAAATCCTAATCCAGGATTTGATATTGTAATTGGAAATCCACCATATCTTGGAGATAAAGGGAATAAGAATGTTTTCAGGCCGATTATGAAATCAAAATTCGGAGAAAAATATTATAAAGGCCAAATGGATTTATTCTATTATTTTTTTCATAAAGGAATTGATTTATTAAAGCCCCAAGCTCATTTAACATTTATAACAACAAATTATTTCATAACAGCAAATGGAGCAATTAAATTAAGAAAGGATTTAAAAAAAAGAACAACCTTAAAGAAATTAATAAACTTTAATGAACTAAGAATATTTGAGACTGCTTTAGGACAACATAACTTAATTACTTCATTTCAAAAAAATCACTCTCCAGATTCAAATGTTAAAGTTTCTGTAGCTATTGGTCAACACAATTTTTCATTGGAAACCGTGACGAAATTCTTAAATAAAGAATTAGATAGTGCAAATTATTATGTAGATACAAACCAAAATATTTATGAAACAACACAAGAATATATTAGAATATTAACGAACTCTAATCCTCAAACGCTAAATAGTATCTTTGATAAAATTTTATTTAATACTAAAAAACTAGGAGATGAGTATATAGTAAATGCTGGTATAGGTGTAACAATTAGTAAAATAACATCAAGATACATTAATAATTATCCAGAATTGGATATCGAAAATGGTGACGGAGTGTTTGTTGTTAATAATCATGAAGCAATTGGTTTAGAGTCTGATGTTGTTAAGGATTTCGTTAAAAACAGTGACATAGGTCATTATCAATACGAATTGAATGAGGATAAATTAATTTACTTAACTAGAAAGGATGATATAAATGCTTTTCCTAAAGTAAAAAAACATTTATTGAAATTTAAAGAAATACTTAAGGATCAAATTGTTAGCTATGAAGAAGTCTTCCCTTGGTATGCATTAAATCGGCCGAGAGTTAAAGAAATTTTTGAATCTGAAGATAAAATAATTTTACCTTACAGAGCTAAATCTAATAAGTTCGCATATTCAAATGAACCCATATATGGAAGTAGAGATGTTTTATTTATTAGAAAATCAAATTCTGGTCAGAACATAAAATGTCTATTAGCACTTTTAAATTCTAAATTATTTTATTTCTGGCTGTATAACAAAGGGAAGAGAAAAGGAGAAATATTGGAAATGGTTCAAACTCCAATTTCTGAAATTCCAATTAAACAATTCTCTAAACAACATACCGCTCTATTATCTTCAATAGTTGAACGAATTTTGAAGGAGAAGAGTAATGTTAAAGTGATTGATGAATTAATAGAACAAATTGATAATATAATTTACAAACTTTATAATCTTGAATATAAGGAAGCATTGATTGTAGAGCCAGAGTTAAGTGAAAGACTAACTGAAGAAGAGTATAATGCAATAGAAGTTTAAGTTGAATTGTACCACTGAGGAATTTATAAAAAGAGGAATAGGAAATACTTATATAATAAAAAGAATACTTAGATTTTAAAATAGAATAAAGATGATAGATAATTTCGAAAAATGGTTAATTGATAAGGACCATAAAAAGGAAAATACTGCTTATAGCTATAAACTTGCAGTTCCTAAACTATCAGAACATTATTCCAGCCATATAGGTGAAGACGTTGATTTATTTGATTTAGCTACTAATGCTCTCCGAGATATAATTCCGTTATACACGCAAGATGGACAACATGCTGAATATGGTGCTAAAGGTAATGGCACCTATAGAAGTGCTTTAAATGCTTTATTGAGAATGAAAAAAGATAATGAGCAAACCTTGATTGAAATTGAAGAATTAATTAATGAAGCTATCAGAAGTCCTTACATAGAAGAATTGATAAATGCTGAAGAATTTTATTTTCAACATCTGTTAAATGTAAAGGATGCTTTTTTTGACTATTCAATTTCAGAATCAGAAATTGAAAGAATTATAGAGGATTATGAAGCCTATAAAGACGGAACATTTGAGGATTATGTTATCCAATCGGATGAGTCAGTAAGACCTTTCTTGGAATTGTTAGCGGAATACATTAGTTATCTAGATGAAAAAGCTTCTGGAAAAGATAGATGGAATAAATATCGAGATAAAAGAACAATTGCCCTTGCTTTTGTAAGAATGCCTTATTGGGTTAAAAATTTACTAAGGTTTAAAGTAAACTCTGAGTTTACGCTTCCAGGTAGTATTAATAATGCAGTAAGATATTCTATTGATCCAACAAATAATTTGACCGTGCTATCTGAAAATCATAGGAAAATTTTGTCAAATACCTTATTGAATAAGGAATATAATAAAATAACATTTCAGGAAGATATATATGAGTTCTTCGGATCTTTTAATATTACAGCAAATAATGAAATGAACTATGGTTATATAATTAGTTCAATTTTATACTCACCAGAAGTAAAAGCTTATTGGGACTCTAATGAAGTCCAAGAAGTTGAGGAAGAAGATTTGGATTATGATTCTACAACCGTAAATGAAGAAGTGAATCGGTATAATTCTAAACCTGCATTAAATCAAATATTTTTTGGACCACCAGGTACAGGTAAAACCTATAGAACAATAAACGAAGCCCTTAAAATAGTAGATAACGATTTTTATAACCAACATAAGGATAACAGAGAGAAGTTAACAGAAAGATATCGCGAGCTACTAATCACTGATTGGGATAAAACAGATGGACAAATTGCCTTTACTACATTTCATCAATCATTTAGCTACGAAGACTTTGTTGAGGGAATTAAACCTCGAACAGAAGATAAAAAAGTTTTTTACGAGACACAACGAGGAATTTTTAAAAGAATATGTGATTTAGCTGATAGCAGTCAAAGTTCTAGCAGATTGAGAGATCAAGGGAGGATTGCTTTTACAGATGATGAGTTCCGTAATGCTTTCTTTTATAAACTCTCCTTAGGAGATGACAATAATCCAGAGGACAGATGGGTTTATAAACATTGCATCAATAACAATTGTATAGCTATAGGTTTTGGAGGCGATTTTGATTATTCTGGAAAGTCAGAAACCGAGATTGAAAGTAAATGTAAAGAATTGGATGAAAACGAGTCTGCAGGACGTCGGTTAAACACATTTATCCATGGCTTAAGTATAAATGACTATGTGCTTATAAGTCATGGAAACCAATATGTTAGAGCCTTAGGTAGAATTACTGGTGAATATGAATATAAAGAAAATACTCCGATAGATTATAAACATTTTAGAGAAGTGGAATGGATATTTGTAGATGAAAACATACCGTTTCAAGATATATATAGCACCGAATTTTCACCAACCATTATATATAAATTAGATCATGATCTAATAAAGGAAGATTTCTTTGTTCCAAAGGCAACTATCTTACACAAAGAAGAAAAGGAAATAAAACCCTATGTGTTAATAGTAGATGAAATAAACAGAGGGAATGTGTCTTCTATATTCGGTGAGTTAATCACCCTGTTAGAGAAAGATAAACGTATAGGAGAAGCTGAAGCTTTGGAGGTTATGTTACCCTATTCAAAAGATAAGTTTGGAGTCCCAAATAATGTATACATAATTGGCACCATGAATACTGCCGATCGCTCTGTAGAAGCTTTAGATACAGCTTTGCGAAGAAGATTTAGTTTTACAGAAATACCACCATGCACCAATGTTATTTTAGAACATGGTAAAGCTAATAATGGAATAGCTGAAGGCATTGATTTGATAGAATTGCTAAACACCATAAATACTAGAATTGAAAAGCTGATAGACAAAGACCATAAAATCGGTCACTCTTATTTTTTAAATGTAACAGATTTAGAATCTTTAAAAAAATGTTTTAAAAATAAAATCATTCCACTACTAGAAGAGTATTTCTTTGGTGATTATGGCAAGATAGGGCTGGTTTTAGGTAATAGCTTTGTGGAAGTACAAGAGGACGATAATAAAGTATTCTCTGACTTTGATGGCTATGAAAGTGATGTGATAGCCGATTTAGAAGAGCGAAAGGTGTATAAGATTAAAACATCTGATAAATGGGACTTTAAAACTATTTAAATGAGAAAACCCATTCGCGTTTTTGAGTATGAAAGGCTTCTAGCTGATTCGGACTTCTTTCCAAATAAAGAAGTTGGAAAACGAGTTATAGATAAGCTATGGGCTTATAATGATGCCAATAAAAACATTTACTTCCAAGCTATTCGAAATGGTGTTCGATTCAGAAACTATGTTGGCGTTATTCAAATAGGAAATATCGTTATCGAGATTCTACCTAAAACAGACAAAATAGCTAGAATAGATAAAGATGATGTAGTTCGGGAGCAATGGCAGAAGGTTTTGCTATCCATGCTGAAGTATTGTAAGAGGATAAGAATCACCGCAGCAACAGAAGCCAATCTTTCTAGAAGATATAATTCCTTGCTCGATATGTATTTTGAAAAATATATCGATGAGGTAAATCAATTACTCCATAAAGGATTGATAAAGAAGTATATTCAAGTATCGGGCAACATTCATGCTTTTAAGGGACAAATTCAATTTGCACAACATATTCACCAAAACGTGGTGCACAAAGAACGAGTATACACTAGACATCAAGTTTATAGCCAAGAGCATGAGATAAATCAAATACTGCTAAAAGGATTAAGGGTTTTGAAGTTGCTTTCCAACAATTCCTATCTTCAAGATAAAATTAATAGAACCCTACTTGACTTTCCAGAGATAAAAGAGATAGAAATACAGAAACGGCATTTTGATAGAATAGTAATAAACAGAAAAAACAAACCTTATCAAGAAGCCTTGCAGATTGCTAAGATGATAATTCTAAACTACTCTCCTGACATAAAAGGCGGCGATGAGAATATGTTGGCATTACTATTTGATATGAATATGTTATGGGAAGAGTACGTTTACCGAATGTTAGTAAGAGCAAGTGAGAAACCTACAAAAATCCACTTTCAAAATCGAGAAAAGTTCTGGAATTCAAAAACAGTAAAACCCGACATCGTGGTAGAAAACTTAAATGGTGAAGATTTTGTGATTGATACCAAATGGAAGATGGTTAACCCAAAATCCCCTGGAGACGACGATCTTAAACAGATGTATGTATATAATATGTATTGGAATGTAGATTTGAGCATGCTTCTCTATCCTTTTTGTGGATATAAAGATTCTATTAAAGGAATATATCATAAAGGAAAGATTAAAAAAATAGTGGATAATAAAAAACTAAAAATAAACACCCAATGTAAAGTAGCATCAATCAAAGTCGTTGATGACAACAATAATCTTAATTTAGAAATTGGGAAAGATATACTTGCTCTTTTAAATAGTCAAAATAATTAAACTTTGGAACTGTCTCAGTAGGGAGTATCCCTCTAAGTGTGTAAGTTGAGATTTAGGGGTAAAGTTTTAAAACTTTACCCCCTATGTTTTTAATAACTATTAATTTGCACACATTATGAAAAAAGATGATTTTTTATCCGATGAGTT
>Ga0209487_1001514_pt1 | contig 19592 bp, 15 predicted proteins | sample Poulit2012_FD_187524 | JGI IMG/M metagenome (GOLD analysis project Ga0209487, IMG submission 187524) | Agricultural soil microbial communities from Georgia to study Nitrogen management - Poultry litter 2012 (SPAdes) (version 2) | ecosystem: Environmental > Terrestrial > Soil > Agricultural land...
AAATAATCTAGAAGCATGACCGATTTATAGTTTTCCCGACAAAGCGAACTATATCAAGCTCTGTCGGGAAATACTGTAAGAATATCCATACGGCCAAGAGACTGACCCATATTAGAATCTTTACCTTCATTAGTTTAATTAGTTAAACACAGTAATCATGGCTCGACAATAAACAGCCCGTTCATAATGCGCCAGTGTCCGGGGATGGTACAGACAAATTCGTACTCGCCCGGCTCCTCAGGCACCCGGAAGACCAGCTCGTACTGCTCGCCGGGATCCAGAATCGGGGTGGCAGCCAGCACCAGGTCGCTGTCGGGAACATACGCCCGCTCGCGTCCCTGAGGGGAAGCCATCATCTGATCCGCCAACCGGCCTACTTCGGCCAGGCTCTGCGGCATGGTGATCAGCAGGTTGTGCTCCATGTTGTCGGTATTGGTAAACACGATGCGAACGGTTTGCCCGGCCCGCACCCGAAGCTCCTCTTTATCAAACTCCAGAACATTGGGGGTCACGCCCAGCTCCAGCTCCACATCCACGGTAACCTCTTGGTTGGCTGGCTCCTCGCCAGCTGGCTGATCCGTATCACCAGATTCCTGCATCCCTGCAATCATCGCAGTGATCATTTCCATATTCAGCTCGTCGGGATCTCCGTCCGCCTGTACAGGCTCCTGTATAGCACCTGAACTTCCGGCCGCATCCAGAAATCCGCCCCGATGCGCCGCTGCTGCGATCGCACCCGCCTGGGCAAGCCACTGCGAGGACAGGTTCTCTTGCCGGGAAAGCAATCGGTAAATCGCCTGACCGGCCGCATTCGAGGCCGGCTGATCAGCCAGAGCAATCAGGCTGCGAAGCCGCACATTGCCATCTTCATCGTCCAATAACCCGGCCTGTAAAATGGCCTCCACCGAGGCCGCAGACTCCGGCAGCACCTGAACTGCATTGCTTCGAACACCCGCTGAAGGATGGCTCAGAGCCTGCACCGCCGCCTGCCAGGCATCGCCTTCGCTTCGATCCAGCGCGCCCAGACCATGGAGAGTCCACAGCCCGTGGATCGCTCCGGGATTCAGGCCAATTTCATCGGTGGAGGTATCGGATACAAGCTCAATGAGAGCGTCCTGAGCCCCATTCAGATCCCCACTCTCCACCAGCAGCCGCTGGGCGTGCTTGCGCCAGCGCATATTGGGATGGCTCAGGGTCTCCACAAGTTTTTGTGTACCGGCTCCTTCCAGGCTCAGGGGGTCGGAGGTTTCCGCATCCTCATAGACTATCCGGTAGATACGCCCGTGCTGGCGGTCGCGCAGCGGGTTCGCATACGCATTGCCCGGGGTCGGCTCCTGGCGGTCGCTCTCCGCGTTGTGCTGGATAATATAGTTGTACCAGTCGGCCACCCATACATGCCCGTCCGGACCCACTTCGGCCATTATCGGGCTAAACCATTCATCATCACTGGCAATCAGGTTCCGCGGATACTCCGCGCGGAAGCTCTCCCCGTCCTGCTGGAGAACCATTTCGGCGATCAGCTGAACCGTAGGCTCGGCCACAAATGCGCGGCGGTTCCAGTACTCCTGCGGCCAGGTGCGCCCGGTATACAGCCCGTGACCCGCCGCCGAGGTAAAGGCCCCGACCCAGTCCACCTGGCGAAACAGATTCGTCAGGGTAATAATCCGCGCGGTGTCGGTCAGCCGGTCGGTAACCGAGTCGCCAAGTCCGTCCATATTCCCGTAAAGGCGCTGGGGTATGGTAAACATCGTACTCGGATTTCCATTAGCCGTGGAGATAAACGCATTGCCCTGCTCATTAAAACCCAGCCCCCAGGTGTTGTTGTTGGTCCGCTGCAAAAACTCCAGCCTGGAACCATCTTGTTTAAAGCGGTACACGCCCATTCCAAAATCGTGGGACTCTCCGCCAACACGGCCTTCCATGCCCGCATAACCCAGCACGCCCCATAGCCAGTTGTCCAGCCCGTAGTGCAGGTTATTGGGCCCGGCGTGGGTATCCCACTGATCCCAGCCCTCAAACAGAACCTCCCGGTGATCGGCCTTGCCATCCCCGTCGGTATCCTTTAAAAACAGGGTCTGCGGCGCCTGATGCACCACCACCCCGCCGTTGGCAAATTCCAGGGACGTCGGGATATTCAAACTGTCGGCAAACACGGTAAATTTGTCGGCCTTGCCGTCCCCGTCGGTGTCTTCCAGCACCATAATGCGGTCTTTGCCGCCCCCGTCAGGCCAGAAGCCCCGCGGGTAGGGATATTCAATGGATTCAATCACCCACAAGCGCCCTTGTTCATCCCAGTCCATATAGATCGGATTCACAATATCCGGCTCAGAGGCGAACAGCTCCACCCGGTACCCCGGCTGCACAATCATCCGGTCAATGGCCGTGATGGGATCCAGCGGCTCCTGCTTGCGGTAGTACCTGGGGTTGTTGGCTCCGCGATCCATCGTGCCCACTTCCTCTTCATAGCGAAGACGCTCTTCGTGCGGAGGCGGAAACGGTACATCCAGCACCACATATTCAAACGGGTTTTCAACGGTCCGGTTTGCCAGTTCGGCTTGCACATCCTGCCCGGCCGCCCAGCGGATGCCCCGCTCTAACAGCTCATGGAAACCCGGATTCTGCCAGGTCCGCTCGTCATGACCCCAGGCGGTATAAAACACACGCCCGTCCCCCTGGGTGCGCACCCAGGTCCACGGCTCCTCATCGCGGTAGCTCAGCACCGTGCGGTTCTCCTGGTTATGCATCTGGTGCACATAGGTTTCATCCCAGCTGGCAAACCCATCAAAACCCGCCATGATTTCGTGATCAGCCTCGGCAATGCGCGTGCTGAAGGTGCCCACCCCATGGGAGGCAAAAGCCCCGCCCAGCAAACTTATAAAATCCTGCGAGTCGCGGAAATTGCCCGAAGCCGAATGCACCGGCACAAACCCCCCGCCCTCTTCCACATACTGAACCAGATCGGCAATCATCTGCGCATCGGTTTCAGGGTAGTGCGGCTCGTGGTAATTGGCATAGTGCAGCACCGCATCGTAGCGGCGCAGGTTCTCCAGGTTAATGTCCCCCAGATCACTGGTGTAAAACAGCTCAATGCCCCGGTCTAGCATCGGACGGGCCACATCCCGAAGCCGTACGGCCGGCTCATGGCCCCCGTCATCCCCTAAAAACAAAACCTTTAAACGCTCCTGCCCGTCCCGGGAGTCCACCTGAGAAGACTCGTTTGCGCATCCTGCCAGCAGCCCGGCAAAAATCAGGACAGCTGCGCCTGCCCATTTTAGTAAAACATGTGTGTTCATCATAAAACAATGGAATTAGTAAGTTGGCAGAAGCCGCCGCAAGCCCGCGAAAAACCTGCGGGATGCAGCAGCTACCACATTGTCAAAAATCAGATCCCCCAAGCCGCACTCCCGCTAAGGGGATGTACGATAGGGCAGAACCCCTGCGGTCTTTCTAAATCTTGAGATCTTTAAACGAGCGCGCCTGCACCTCGATGGCCCGCTCGGTTGCCAGACGCTCCACACTGGAGGCGCCAAAAAAGCCGGCAATCCCCTCCGTGTTTTCAAAAATGTACTGCACATCCTCCGGCTCGGCAATCGGCCCGCCGTGGCACAGCACAATCACATCCTCGCGGATCCCCTTGGCCACATCGTGTATTTCCTGTATCCGTTTGGCCGACTCTTCCAGGGTGGGAGCCACATCCGCGCTCACGCCAATCGAGCCGCTCACGGTGGTGTTCATATGGGCCACCAATACATCGGCTCCCGCCTCGGCCATCTTCACCGCCTGATCCACATCGAATACATACGGGCAGGTAAGCATTTCCAGTTCATGCGCCTGACGGATCATCTCCACTTCCAGGTCGTAACTCATCCCGGTCTCTTCCAGAATCTGGCGAAAGTTACCGTCAATGACACCCACCGTGGGAAAGTTCTGCACACCATCAAAGCCCATCTCCTTGAGCTGCTTCAGAAAAACCGGCATCAACCGAAACGGATCCGTTCCGCAAACACCAGCCAGAACCGGCGTATCCTGTACTACCGGCAGAACCTCACTGGCCATATCCACCACGATTTCGTTGGCATCCCCATAGGCTAAAATACCCGCCGCACTCCCGCGACCGGCCATACGGTAGCGACCGGAGTTGTAAATAATAATGATATCCACCCCGCCGCGCTCAGCAAACTTGGCAGAGATTCCGGTTCCCGCACCCGCGCCAATAATAGGCTGCCTGCTGGCAATCTGATCTTGTAAGCGTTTCAGGGAGTCCTGATAAGGTATAAATGGCATAATATTTTCTATTTGGTTAATTAAAATAAGTGATAGAGGCTTCGAAAAACTCTGTTTTCAAAGTCACCCTGTCATTACATTCTGATTTTCTGTTTTGCATCCTTGTTAGTCGCAGACTTTGCAAAATCGCTTCGCCCTGCCCCCGACATGCTTGTCGGGGGGGCTGTCCCGACAAACCTGTCGGTGACACAAAAATGAGCGCTATTTTGCCCGCCTTCTGTTACATTCTGATTTTCGTAAATAATAAAAAGTAAAACTCTAAAATCCTGAATTTACACAGCAGGGCGCCCCACCCCTGCCTGCAAATCCGCCTTTCTCACACCATCGACAGCAGCTGCTGGGCAATGGCCGCTGCAAATTCAGGGTCATTAATATGGTGCTCGGATTCAATCACCCGCACATGCGCCCCGGTATGCTCGCGCAGGGAATCAAATAGCATCTGATTCGCCAGCGGATCATAAAATGGCTTACCCGGGGCATCCAGCGAGCTCACCCCGCCCAGCGGCAGCATCAGCGTAACCGGCCCCTTCGCCTGGCTGAGCTTTTCGGCAATCCGCCGGCCGATCTCCCGGCACTCCCCTCCGGTGGTGCGCATCAACGTGACCGTGGGATTGTGCCTGTAGAGATTTCTATTTTTAAAGCGCCCGGGCACCGTGTCCATCGCATGAAAGTTCACCATATCCAGCGCTCCGCAGCAAACCACCTGAGGAACTCCGCTGCGTGCGGCAGCTCCCAGGCGATCTTCACCCGCTCCCAGCACCCCGCCCACTACCTGGTCGGCCCATTCGGTGGTGGTGATATCGGCCACGCCGGCAAAATAGCCATCTGTAATTAAGGCTTCCATTGCCCGCCCGCCTGTTCCTGTGGCATGAAAAATCAGCAGCTCATAGCCCCCCTTCTCCAGAAGTTTGCGCACTTGTGTGACGCACCCGGTGGTCACCCCAAACATGGATGCGGCAATCAGCGGCTTGTCCTGCGCCGGTGGCACCCCCTGGGTGACCATCCCGCAGACCGCCCCGGCCCCGTTGGCCAGCACGCGGCGCGAGACCGGATTCAGACCGGCGATATCGGTCACCGAAAACATCATCGTGATATCGCTCACTCCCACATAGGCGCTCACATCCGAGCTCGCCAGCGTGGAGACCATCACTTTGGGTACTCCGACAGGCAGCTCTCTCATGGCGGCTGTGGCCACATTGGTGCCTGCACCTCCGCCCAGGGATAGCACCCCGTCAAAGCGCCGTTCATTATACAGCTGAGGGGTTAGCTTGCTGACCCCCTCAATCATCACATCCACAGCCTCCCCCCGGTCGCCGGCCGAGCGAAGCTGCGCCAAGGAACGGCCTCCGGCGATGGCCACCTTTGCAGAGGGGATATCCGGGGTTACCCCCGAGGGCTCCCCCATCACACCGGTATCCATCAGCAGAACACCCAGACCCCGCGCTTCAATCAGCTCCCGCACAAAGGCAAACTCTTCTCCTTTGGTATCAAAAGCGCCGATAAGTAAAATGGTTTTTTCCATGGGACTTACGAAGGGTTGCATTGTAGGAGGCCGTACATCGCTGAAAGAGCATCAGATGTCCACCTAGCCGGGGTTCGGAGCACCATCATCCTCCCCCATCCGGACTGTTGCATAGCTGTTGCGCTATTCATTGGATCAGCCCCCGGTCTGTAAAATAGTGTAGTACCGAATCTCCAGGGGTTATACTGCATGATGTGTTCAATTTATTCAGATCTTAAGTTTTTCCACGGCTCCTGCTCGCTCACATCCACCATCGAACCCTCCAGATCCGCTCCCGGACCCAAAATCGCCAGAAAAACAAGCGGCTCATCACCACCGTTGAACGTGGCATGAACCATCTTCTTCGACACAAACACCGACTCGCCGGCCTGCAGAACCTTGCTTTCCTGCTCAAGCCACTGCTCCGCACATCCCGACACAATATAGATCACTTCATCCATATCCGGGTGCATGTGGAACGGGTGCCCCTCGCCAGGACCCACTTCCACCTGAACTACAATCAGATCCTCACTACCGGTAATATCCGGACGCGAAAACCATTGGTGAACCCCACGTTCAAGATCCTCAACAACAGTATTCTCTTTGGTGAAAAATTGTCCTTCTAATTTACTCATAATTATGAATCATTATTGATGGTTAGCCAATTTGGTTGCGTGGCTACATTAAAATTTTAGACTCTTAGTAAAGTTCATACATTAAGAAGTACCACTACTATGGAACAATATTTAATTTGAGAGTTACTATAGAATTTTATCGAAAGAACGTGAAAAGAAAAGTATGATTAATCCATCAACAGTTGGTAATATTGAGTAGTTACAACTCTCCTTTCAGGATTATGGTTATATGAAAAAGATACCAAGAGCCCTACTTAGAGACTAAGGTAAGATAAATTTAAAGCCAGATATTCTGCGTCCAAAAAACTACAAAATTCCAAACTCTAAATAATATCGGTCGGACAATGCTAGAGTTCAAAATCATGAATTAAAAGTTACGAACAAGATATGCTAATAAGATACCTGGCTTTAAATCGACTTAATCATTAATAGTTTGGATTTTGATTTAAATTCGGATTGGTGTCGACAGCATTTTGTGGAATAGGAAAAACCACCCTATATTCGCCATTCGGACGATGTGAAAGCCAGCTTTTAGTTGTGAAAACTCCAAATCGTATCATATCTCTTCTACGATGTCCTTCCCATGCGAATTCATAACCCAATTCATCAAACATACCCCCAAACTCAATAGAACTTTGATCACCTGGGTCTACAATCTCATAATTTTCAACATAACCATATTCATAAACCGAATCTGCCAATAGATCTGCCCCATTAATGGTAGCATCAGCCTGATTATCAAATGCACGCATTCTCACTTGGGTTACAAGAGCAGCAGCTTCATTAGAGTTTCCCATTCTTAGACTGGCCTCAGCTTTCATCATTAATACCTGTGCATACCTAAAGAAAGGAAAGTCGTTATTCAAGTTTCCTTCAGCCCCTGGCTCCACTTCAAATTTAAATTGTCTATACCCTTCATCCTCACCAGAAAAAACACCATCAGGCTGTTCCCTTGTAAAATCTAGTGGTTCGCCTGACTTATCATATGCCCCTAAAACAGGTGATCCATCTGACGCAATCTGAGGACCTGCTAAGAAAGAGTCATAAAGACGACCATCGTTTTCATCAAATGTGTTCACAAACTGAGCTACGCCTTGAGCAGACCCAGCACCCCATGGTGTTGCTTGCATTTGGAAAACATCTCGGAGAGCAGCATGCCAAGACCACATATGTATATTAAATCCACCTGCCAGTGACTGATCAAATGGTATAGAAAAAATGATTTCAGGAGAACCCTCATTATCTGCTCGGAAAGTGTTTTTAAAAGTTGTCTCCAGTTGGTACTGCCCTGAATTTATAATGTTATCCGCATGCATAATTACATTTTCCCATTGTGAAGTTCCTGTATAAACTTCAGCATTCAAATATATATTAGCAAGAAGGGCTTCAGCTGCCCATCGGTTAAATCGACCATACATCTCAGGAGAGTTATCAGATTTAAGAAAAGAAATAGACGAATTAATTTCGTCAATAACGAAATTATATATTTCTACTCTACTTGTAGATGAAGGCAATTCAATTGCAGTAGAAGTCACGAGTGGGGCATCACCAAAATTATCTAAAATCAACCAATAGTAAAGGGCTCTGGCTACACGTAGTTCTGCCAAAACGCTTTCACTGCTAGTGGATGTAGGTATATTCAACAAACCTTTCTCAACCTGTTCAATTACTCGATTTGTATTCATAACACCATTGTAAAACGAGTTCCACATATTATTTACATGTGCTTGCTGAGCTGTCCAAGTATGGAGATGCATTCTTCTGAACACACCTCCATCATCCCAACCTGAGCCATTCGCAGGTTGAACAATCTCATCAGAACTGGTGAGTTGAGCCAAGTAATAATTGTTATACCAAATACTTCTCAAGGGCGAATAAGCTGCAGCGATTACAGATCTATAGTCCGTATTCTCAAAATCAAGATTTTCCTCAGTTACATCAGAAAAGACCCGCTCCTGCAATGAATTGTCACAGCTTACCGTAAGAAGTGATGCAATCAGGACAATCTTAATAATTAATAGATTTTTTAAATATTTCATAACGATTACCTTTATTTTAAAACGTTAAAGAGACCCCAAATGTGAAAGTACGTGTGGCTGGATAGCGGTTTCGAAAATCTATTCCAGGATTTAATCCTACAACATTAACTTCTGGATCAATACCGCTGTACCCTGTAAATGTTGCAATATTAGAAGCTGAAGCATAAACCCTAGCTGACCGTATCTGAGATATAGCTAGATTAAAACTATAACCAAGAGTAATGTTACTGATTTTTAAATAGTCCCCATCTTCGATAAAATAACTTACATACTGCAAATCCTGATCTTGCGCTAATGGTCGTTTACCAAACTTGTCCTCAAAAGCACTATTCAACACATTACCACGGGTAGTCATTACTGGGGATGCATAAAACAGTTCGGGTTGATTTAGAATTTGGAAATCAAAAGCAGCCCTCATTTGTATATCCAAGTCAAAATTCTTGTAGAAAAAAGTATTATTCACGTTTAAATAATGACTTGGTAAACCATTACCTATTACCTGCCTGTCATCTGGTTGTTGATCAGCAATAGGTATATTGTTTCCCTGTTCATCCTCAATTATCCAGTGTCCATTTTCATCTATGTCAACTGTCTTAAAACCATAGAAGTTTCCAATAGGTCTGCCAATTTCCACTCGATGAGTAGGTTGTTGAATTGGCTCACCAGTCGCACCAACATTTATAAAGCCTGCAGCAAGTTGAAAATCATCACTCGAGAGTGATGTGACTTCATTTCGATTGGTAGAATAATTAACAGATGAATTCCATTGAAAGTCTGTCGACTGCACTGGGATAAAGCTCAATTGTACTTCAATTCCTCTATTTAACATTTCAGCTGCATTTGCTGTAATTGAATTAAATAGATAAGGTGGTGTTGGCACAGCATAATTCCACAACATATCTTTAGTATTTCTTTCATAAACATCAATTGCACCTGTAATCCGATCATCAAATAGTCCAAAATTAACGCCTATATTTATCTCTTCTTTAGTTTCCCAACGCAAATCAGGATTAGGATTAGAACTTGGTAATACTGCTTGAATCCACTCTCCTCCTATATAAGCATTAGTATTAAAATTAAATCTGGATAAAGACATATAAGGATCTTGAGGCACCGTCCCTGTTATTCCGAATCCGGCTCGTAATCTTAAGGTACTAATTAGCCCCCATTCACTCGAAAAACTTTCATTATGAATGTTCCACCCAACTGATAGCGCTGGGAAATTGCCCCATTTCTGATCTACACCAAACTTTGACGAACCTTCACGCCTTAAGCTGGCCATAAATAAATATCGATTATCATAATTGTAGTTCAATCTTGCAAAGTAACCGATAAGCTTATGTTCAGATCTGTATGAACTTTCTGTTGCATTTCCTTCATTTATAGCCGTACCTGCACCTATATTATGATAAGCAAAATCATCACTGGGAAAGCCATAATTTGTCATAGTATAATTTTCATAATCATTAAGATTCCATGTATACCCAGCTAAAAGTCTAAAATCATGTGTGTTTTGAATTGTGTATAGATATTCTCCCGTAACTTCGAACAGATCCTCGCGTGCTTTTGACGTTCCGCGCCCAGCCCATCCATTTCTATTGTCTCGTACGGTGGAAATGTGACGACTAGTTTCATAATAACCCCTTGCACTATTGTAAAATTGACGAGAGCCAAGAAACGTTACTGATAAATTTTCTATGGGGTTTAGAGTTGCAGAACCATATATTCTGATTTCACTATTCTCTTGTTGACCTTTTGTTTCTTCTATTAAGGCAACAGGATTAGCATAAACGTTCCTGTTTACATTCTCTACAAATACATAATCTTCATCCCTCACTGGTTTCGTTGGGTTGAATATAAGTGCATTATAATAAACTGCTGGATTATAGCTTCCATTGTTCACTCCTGCAAAGTGGGTCTGCTGATTACCACTAATATTTGCATTAATGTCCACCAATCCATCAAACATTCGGTGATTAACCGATAGTCTTGGCTGAATAACCCTATTATCAGACTTTCTCATTAATCCTTGTTGATCACTATACCGTAAACTCAAAGTATAATTTGTAGCAGTAGTACCCCCCATAAGACTTACATCATGGTTATGGGTGAAAGGACGTTGAGTAACTTCTTTTAGCCAGTCAGTTGAAGCTCCCCAATCAGACATTCCAGGAAAACCCTGATTTGTTTTTTCTCGATATTCATCAGCATTTAAGAAATCAAGTGTACGTGTAATTGTTTGTGTACTCATATAACTATTGATTTCTATCGTTGGCGGAATATCACCTTCCGCACGTTTAGTCGTTATAAGAATAACGCCATTTGTACCCCGTGTACCGTAGATTGCTGCTGCTGATCCGTCCTTCAAAACATCTATCGATTCAATTTCTTGAGGAGATACTTGAGAAATACTGCCAGGTACCCCATCGATTAATACTAGTGGTTCAGTACTGGCCATTAACGTAGTTATGCCTCGTAAATTAATTTGAGAAGTACTCGTAGGATTTGCATCAGGCGTAATAATATTTAATCCTGCAATTCTACCTTGAACCAGCTGCCCTGCGTCCGTTACGGAACCACGAACAAAGTTATCTGAACTGACACTCGAGACTGCTCCTGTTACTTCATCGGCTCTTTGAACCCCATAACCCACAACCACAACATCACCCAGCATCGTAACATCCTGTTGCAACTGAATATCTATTTCATTTCTTTCATCAACATCTACCTCCAGCCTTTGATACCCAATGTAGGTAAAGACAAGAGTATTCAAACCATCGGGTACATTTATAGAATAGTTCCCATCCAGGTTTGTTTGTGTTCCGATGATGGATCCCTTTTCTTCTTCTGACCCCTCTACTATTACATTTACTCCAGGAAGCCCCTCACCAGTCTGAGCATCAACCACCTGCCCGGTTACTGTTATCTGAAGATCAGCTTCGACATCTTGCCTTACTGTACTTTCAAAACCCTGTTGCTTCATAATTACCAACTGACCATGAGAGGATACAGCATACCGGAAACCGGTATCTTCCAAAATCGTCCAAAGAGCCTGATTGATCGTCATGTCATCCACATTTAGCGTCAGCCTGTGATTTACAGATTCCAGATCAACCGCATTATAAATGAGCTCAAGTTCTGCCTGTTCAGTGACTTCTTCCAGTGCTTCCAGAACGGTTGCGCTTCTAATTTTTACGGATATTATTTTATTTAACAGTGCTGACCTCGTAACATCCTGATTAATCTCTACCCCCTGCATCAACCCGCTTATCGATTTCTGGTCGTAATTCCAGCTTTGCCCGGAAGCCGCCGAAGACAACAACGCGGATATCAAAAACAACGGAATAAAACTGCTTAAGAACTTTCTGTATATGTTTGAGCCCATGGTTATTTGTTATATGATTGGTTAATTGTGAAAAAATTTCTTTTATCTTGTAAATATGACAACATTGCCTTCCTGCTGATATTGAAGGTCAAGCGACAACGATATCGACCCCAGCACAAGAGATAATGGCACATTTTCAAAAGTGCCCGTCAACAGTTTCTCATTCGTTGAAAAATCACCTACCAAAACTACCTCGATATCGAACCACCGTTCCAGGCGGGTTTTGATCTCCTGAACGGGTGTGTTATGAAATGTGAGTTTCCCTTGGGTCCAACCCAGATAAAGGCTCGCATCTTCAATAGGAGCAGCCATTACCTCCCCATTCCCCGACAGCTTTCCGCGCTGATTCTGAGTCAGCTGCACTTCAGGTGCATGCATGTTTTCATCGGAACTCATCGAGACCCTGCCTTCGGCAACCACCACCTCCACACTGTCGTCATCGGGATACGCACGTACGTTAAACTTGGTGCCCAGTACGCGGGTGACAGAGTTATTTGCATGAACAAAAAAGTTATTGCTTTGACCTGGAACCACTTCAAAGTAGGCCTCCCCTTCGAGAGTTACGATGCGATGGCTTTCCTTAAAGTTCTCCGGAATCATCAGTTTACTATCTCCGTTTAGCTGTACCCTGGTACCATCTGAAAGCCGAACGGTTGTGCGCTGACCTTTCTCTGTGGTTATCTCCTGCATGCTGAGTTCAAATTCCGGAACAACAGAATCTTGTGCAGAGTTATATGTAAACAGAAAAGCAACCAATATAACAGCAGCGGTTGCAGCAAAGTAAGCCATCAGCCGAACGGAGTTATCCTGCTGCCGGTCTTTATTCTGATAAGTCCGATGAACATCTCTTCTGCCGGTTGAACGACCCGTATTTATATGCGATCGTTTAGGCTTTTCCAGCACACGATTCCGAAACAGCTCCCAGGCATCTTCCGGATCGACTGCAATTCGCTTGCCGGGCGGTATATCCCAAATCTGTTTCATATCGTTCATTTTTTCCTGGTTATGAGGAGATTCCTGAAGCCACTGTTCAACTTCGGCTTTCTCTTCTTCCGTACTTTCTCCGGACAGGTATTTATGTAGTAATTTGGTTTCCAACAGATGGTTTGTTTTTCATTTTATGCTTTCATATAGTAATACGGGCACAAAAAGGGGTACCCTGTAACTTTTGTGAATTTTTTTTCTCTGTGGGTTCTATTTGTTCTTTGGGGTGCAAAGAACAGTGGAAGTGAAGGTGAGCTAATTTACTTCCGGAAAGAGGGGCGAGGTATTTAGCAAATTCCGATCCAATCTGCTTTTCTTAATACTATCGGAAAATCAGTAATGGCAACCATACCTGCTTTTGAAGCATTTATTTTGGAGATAAACTCATGGTATTTGCACCCTATACTAGTGTAATACCATATAGGAAAGGCAAAGAGCTTGGCTTAAGTGATTTGGGGTAGATCGAAAAAGAAGAGTACGGCGGATTCCTGAAAGCGAAATTAAAATGGGAGTGCAAGCCCTAACTCCTCTATTTTGTAGAACAGGATGAGACAACCTGTATCAGAGAATGTGACGTTGTGTGAATAATACTACAATGTAATTACATTTCAACGGAGAGAGAGAAGTATTATTTAGCCACAAACAGTCTGCCATTTGTGCTGTGGGGCTGGAAACTTTGAAGTTTAGCAATCAATATGATCCCGTCAGCACGAAACGGTTTGTTATACCTCGGGTGTTTCTATCAGCTCTAATCTCAACGTTTTACCAAAAGCACGAGCGTATTTTCCAGAGTTGACAACCGAACTTCCCAGATACCGGAAGTGCCGGCTAACTTTTTGAAATACTCCCTGGGAACCCGATTCATATTTTCAATCAATTTCAAAACCCAGGTAACTTTCTTCACCTGATTTGAATAACCGGCCCCACATATTCCAATCAAAATAGACCTGACTTTGTATCAAAAGCAACCAAGCTGGAAAAAAGAGACTCCTCTTATGCGATTTACAATCTATGACAGAGATTCTAATATTGCCTCGGGTCTCTTCTCAGCAATTTTCAGCAAAACTTTTGCCGGCCCCTGAGGTTTACGATGCCCTTGCTCCCAATTCCTTAATGTACCTACACTAATGCCAAGCAAAGTCGCAAATTCTTTCTGATTCAATTTGTGTTTTTTTCGTATCTCTTTGACATTGGGCTCCTCAATAACTGAGATTCTTGAGGGCATTCGCTCTCCTTTACGTATGGCTTTTGCCTCTTTTATACTTGCAACCAGCTCATTAAAAAATTCTTCTTTCATTTAGTCTGTCAGCTTCCCTAAAATTCGTCCGGTCTAAAGTGGAAAAACTCTTACTTTTGACCTATGAAAAAATCACGATTTACCGAATCCCAAATTATCTCCATTCTTTCCCAGCATGAGCACGGGCGTAAAGTAGCTGACCTGGCTCGCGAACATGGAATCAGTTCGGCTACCTTCTATAACTGGAAAGCCAAGTACGGAGGCATGAGCGTCAGTGAGCTTACCCGCCTGAAAGAACTGGAAGCCGAAAACCGTCGCCTGAAACGTATGTATGCCGACTTGAGCCTAGTCCATCATGCCCTCAAAGACGTAATGGAAAAAAAGCTGTAAGTCCTGACGTTAAGTGGGAATTGGTTCAACATGGAATTGACGAAGAAATTGGATAGTATCCATAACATTCTTTTTAGGAACGTTAAGCTTTGTTATCAAAACACGTTCAAATTCTTTCAACACAAATTCTCCTGTCATTAGTTGGTGATCAGTTAGAATGACTTCAAGCAAATCCGCACACAACCCTCTTGCTGTGAAAGCACTTACTAAAACATTGGTGTCCGTAAATATTTTCACGTTACAATCTTTCCTAAAACTCTTAACGGTTGACAAATACCATCTGTGCTATGTAAAACCATAAAACTAAACAGACTCATTTCATGATATCTCACGAAAAACATCTTCATCTGTAAGCCATCCCTCTGATTCTCCATAGGGTAGAAGCTTTTTACGTAATTGCTGAAATGACTCGATCGATAACTGACGTTTCAAGGCCTGACGAACAATTTCACTTTTTGACCGACCGGTTTTTTTTGATGACTCCTCAAGAAGCTGTTCAAGTTCTTTATCAATGCGAATCGTGAGAGTTGTATCCATATCAGTAGTATTAAATAAGCTGTTTTACAATGTAACACAACTTTAACGGGTGGGCAATTTATTTATTTGACGTCCTTATCGGGACGGATGGAACTTGTGATCGTAAAAACAATCCGGTTTATATGCGATAAAATCTACGTTGAAACCAAAGAACTGACTCGAGAAGAGTTACTGGAGAGAGATAATAAAAGAGGTAGAGAAGTATTGAAGAAATTCAGCCGGTCATCCCATGGAACAAAACTTTCTGAATAATTTTTTATAACCGTTTAGAATCTCGTCAAACGAACACACTTTGATATTTGTAGAAGCAACCGCAGCTCAGGCTAGTTTAACAGAGTTTCATTCGTCGGCACCTTATCTGTCTTTTTAATAAAGCCACGGGTTGCAATAACCAAGGTTATTTCGTCTGAACCAGCACCAAATCAGCAACCACCGGAAGGTGATCGGAGGCTTCGGTTTGTACTGTGAAGGCATCGGTTACCCGAAAGTGTCCGGAGTGAAGGATGTAGTCAATTCTGCGATCCGGCTGATCAGAAGGGAACGTATATCCGGGGTCGGGCTCCTTTTGCGCCCACATATCCTCCAGCCGATTGAACAACGGTGATAGCTCCGGTGCATTGGGACGCGCATTTAGATCACCCGCTAAAATCATCGGACCATTGGCAGAATCCATAATTTCCAGAGTCTCTTCTACCTGTGCAATTCTGACCATGGGATCCCCGCGATAATCCAGATGGGTATTAAAAATATGAATCTCAATACCTTCTTTCTCAATGGTGATTTCAGGGAAACCCGGCATCAGCTGCAGACCCGGTTTTTCTGACTGTGTGGATAGCCTGGAAAGCAAATGATTTTCCTGATGGATGATATCGGTTTTGCTCAAAACGGCGAGTCCGAATTGGCGTGAAGGGATGTCTTCCTCCTCACTTTCAAAATTATATATCTCTCCGAAAAAGGAGTTCATTTCCAACTTCTCTTCCAGAATGCGAACCTGATCCTGAAAATGACTGCGTTCGCCCCAATGTATATCCACCTCCTGCAGAGCTACCACATCTGGCTGATATTCTGCAATAACCTCCGCAATGCCATCCAAATCCCCATAACCCGCTGCGATATTATAACTCATTATCCGCAGTTCAATGACCTCCTCCTCATCCGGGGTGCAGGATAGGAACGGAATCAGAATCATTAAAAGGATGAAGGCGCGGGTCATGCTCTCTGTGTAATTTTTTGCCAGTGCTTTTTTCAAGATGAGGCATCATAAAACGGATTTGGTTCAGAAAGGAAGCTTTGCAAAATCCCTTCACCCTGCCCAGCAAACCTGTCGGTGATACAAAAAATGATCGCTATTTTGCCCCCTTCCGCTTCGCGCCTGTCTCGGCACATCTGTCGGTGATGCAATGTAGACGTTTTCAGACACTTTTTGCAACAATACACCACTTTCCAGAAATATTTTAAAAAAACTTACAGGGTACCCTTTTGGTTGCCCGTATTACTATGAGGAGGCTTTGCAAAACCAGGGATTTTGATTGCATTCAACGCCAGAGCAAAAATAAAACCGCAGCATAGTTGTCCTATTCGAGGATTTTATTTTTGCGATAAGGCAGAAGGCGGGCAAAATAACGGCTTTACAAAGCTTCCTATAAGACAGACAAGATAAAGGGTTGGAATTCTCTGTTTGATTAGGTAATTAGGAAGTACCGGTCCGATGCATCATGGAAGAACTGGTTTCTTATACAGCCTTTCCGAACAGAGGCTTAGCACAATATGAAACACAAGTACCAGCATAACGAAGAAGAGTGTGTGGAGGCCATACGGCAGGGGGATGAGAATGCGTTTAAAAATCTTTTCCTGACCTACTACGATCTGCTCTGCAATTTCAGCTGGAGATTTACACGCTCGAAGGCGGTTTCTGAGGATCTTGTTCAGGATGTATTTGCTGATGTGTGGAATATCCGGGAATCTCTGGACCCACATAAAACGATCAGTGTCTATCTGTATCAGGCGGTAAAAAATAAAGCACTCGACCACCTGGATCATCAGAAAGTGGTCAGACGTCATCAGCTGGAGGAAGATGAGAGTGATAAAAATGTCGTCTATATCCGGAATACCATGAATGAAGAGTGGGAATTTATCAAAGCTGCACGGTATGCCATTGATGAGCTTCCATTCCGGGCACAGCAGGTTTATACGCTTCACCGTGAAGATGGACTTACCTATCAGGAGATTGCTGATGTGATGGAAATTTCGGTCAAAACAGTGGAATCACAAATGAGCCGGGCACTGGATATATTACGGGCCCGTCTGAATAAATTTCTGCCGATCCAGGTTTCCGAAGAGACACTGGGTAAAATTTATTCACTCAGAACGGGAAACGGAGATCAGTGATATCAATTCTCAGTGGGTCGGTGTGTCAGTGATCACTAGTTCAGTGGCTGCAGTGATGAAAGGTCAGAATTCAGTTGATTAGAGTTCAATAGATCAGAGGGGCCGGGATTAGTGGTTAGCGATCAGGTTCAGTGGGTCAGTGGTCAAGAGGATAGATCCCGGGTGGTGCAATGAGATAGGTTTTGTCTGGAGATGAATTTTAGTTTAGGGACTGAATCCGCACACCGTGAGGTGTGCTATACTTGTAGCCCAGGAGCATATCAAATATCCCCCCGCGCCTTTAGGTGCGGTATACCTATAGCCCCGGAGCCTATCAAATATCCCCTCCGCGCCGTTAGGTGCGGTATACCTATAGCCCGAAACACGTTATCTACCTCTACGCCTGTGCCGTCAATGGCATTAGAGTTTAAAGGATAGAACCCGGGTGTGTTCAATAAGATAGGTTTTGGCCGGAACCTGCACACCGTGAGGTGTGCTATACCTATAGCCCCCGAACACATTAAATATCCCACCACGCAGACAAATCAGGTGGATTGCAATTTCTACGAGGATAGTGATAAAAAATTTTAATACATTGCCTGCGATTTAGAATCAGGAATCACACCAGGCAGGCCGTTTCGTCCTGAAAACCCGGTTTTATGCTCTTAACCTGCTGATATTGCAGCCGAATGGCAACCCATTATTCAGCCAAACCATCTGAATGTTATGAAAAATAATTGTAGTCCCTCCAGTGCCCAAAACACAGGCCGTTCTGTTTCAAGACGCCGTTTCATCACCCAGTCTGCGTTGGCAGCAGCCGGAATTGGAATCCTGGGATCCCCACGTATGGCACAATCTGTCCCTCAGGGTACACCTATGCGTGCGATCGCCTATAACGTTTTGGAGTGCAAGGGGTGGCCTTCCGATGCAGAGAGAGCTCTTCACGTTGTAGAAAAAGGGCAGATTGCACAGCGCTTTGCACTGGAACTGTCATTATACGACCCCGATATCATTGCATTTGCTGAATCTCCGGATCAGTCTATAACTGATGAAATTGCACGTCTGATGGGATTGCATGTGACCTATTTCCCAAGCGGCGGTTACTGGCCCGGAACGCTCTTTTCACGTTTTGAAATCATCGATTCAACGAATGTACCCATGGTAGAAGGTTCTCGTCCGGAAGATCTGTTTACCCGTCACTGGGGCAAAGCCACCCTTCGGTTGTCACGTAATGAAACCCTCACGGTCTACTCCGCTCATCTTTATCCGCAGAATAATCCGGAAGGCAGAGCCTTTCGCAAGCGTGAGATTGCCGAAATTCTCAAAGCCGCGGAGCGCGATACCCGCAACGGCGAGTCCGTTCTGCTGATAGGTGATTTAAATCACACACCGGACACCCCAGAGTATGAATTGTGGATGAATGCAGGGTGGGTGGATACACATACTGCCGCAGGTAGCGGCGCGGGAAATACCTTTCGTGTGGATAATCCCACGAGGCGAATTGATTATGTGATGGCATACGGACCGCTAGCCAGAAGAATTGCCGATTCGAGAGTGCTGTTTGAAGGGGCTTTCCGCACGAATCCCGATGATCCTGAATCCTTTGCATTAAGTGATCATCTGCCCGTTCTCGCGGATTTTAGGTAGGGTTTTCGGAGGATTTGTAAGTTTATAGGTTTATGAGTTTATGGGGTTTATAGGTTTATGGGTTTATAGGTTTATGAGTTTAGGAGATCAGCATGATGATAGGTTCCGGGGCTTGACCCATTGATCACTGGCACACTGTTGCCATTGACACACTAATATCACTGAAACTGACATCTGACCACTGAAGCCACTGACACACTGCCAACGGATCACCCGCCGAGATACGCTTTTTGGATCCGTGGATTTTCCTTGAGTTCTTCTGCGGTTCCTTCAAGCACAATTTTGCCCGTTTCAATCAGATACGCGCGGTCGGCCAGGCGCAGCGCAGCCACCGCATTCTGCTCCACCAGCAATAAGGTCAGCTCTTGCTCGCTCCGGATCCGTTCTATAATATCAAAAACCTCGCGCACTAATATGGGCGCAAGACCCATCGACGGCTCATCAAGAAGAAGGATCCGGGGACGCGCCATCAGGGCCCGCCCAATCACCAGCATCTGCTGCTCTCCACCCGACAGGTAGCCTGCCTGAACCGAAAACCTCTCCCGGAGCCTGGGAAAGTAGTTCAACACCTGCTCCAGATCCGCAT
>Ga0209487_1001515_pt1 | contig 19583 bp, 19 predicted proteins | sample Poulit2012_FD_187524 | JGI IMG/M metagenome (GOLD analysis project Ga0209487, IMG submission 187524) | Agricultural soil microbial communities from Georgia to study Nitrogen management - Poultry litter 2012 (SPAdes) (version 2) | ecosystem: Environmental > Terrestrial > Soil > Agricultural land...
AAGACAGAAGCCGTATCTGGATAGTGGAGATGCCGGGAGTCGAACCCGGGTCCGAATGAAAGCACACGATCGCGCTTCTACGTGTGTAGTGGTCGTTTGAATGTCGAACGTGACTTTGGCCGACGCACGAAGCCGGTCACGATCCAAGGCTGATCGGATTTCGATCGCCGGTTATTCAGCCGGCATTCAGCGATCTAGTTCATCTGAGCGATGCCTCGATGCAAGCCAATGAACGAGCATTGCATGAGACAGACAGCGGCTAGATTAAGCCGCCATCGCGTACGAGTAATCGTTCGCAGTTACTTGGTTTCCCAACAGTTGTTGACGAGCATGCTGAGAGGCTCGACACGCCACGCGCTGCACCTGCCATCCGTCGAAACCGGTACATCCCCATTATGTCGAAGAACGTGCGGCCTGGTTGGCCGCGCCTTATTACACCAGGAAGCGTGATCCACGGTTCCCGGGGCTGATGCGTCGGCGGATACTCGAGCAAAACGAAAGTCGGCCGACGCGAGAACGGGCAGCTACTTAGTAAGGCCAAAAAGAAAGCCGGGCGCTGCATGCTCACCCGTACACGCGCGCCCGGCTTGGCGGAGGCCTCCGCGGTGCATGGATGCACCAAAGCTCCGGGAAAGGAGGCGACCCGAAGCTGTTGATTTTAATTAACAAGAGCCGTGCCAAAAGGAGGGAGCCGCGGGCAATTCGGCTGCTATCGACTCCCAGGTGAGAATGTCAGCGCAAACGACTCCGGGCTGCGTCGTCTAATCTGCGACATGCGTCCGTTTCAGGACAGTCAGTTCGTTAATAAAATCGAGTACGATTTTATTGAACTCCTCCGGATGCTCCACCATGGGTGCGTGGCCGCACTTGTCGATGAAATGGAGCTCGGCGTGGGGCATCTGCGCCTGGAAGAGGTGTGCGACCTCCGGCGGCGTGATCTGATCGTCCCGACCCCAGACAAGCAACGTAGGATGCGAGATGCTGCTCAATCGATCGGTGAGCGTTTCGGATTTCGCCGAGCGAGCCATTTTGATGAGCCGCGCCAGTTGCTGCCGATCGCCCAGCAAGTCGTACATTTCCTCGACGAGCTGGTCGGTAACGTGGACAGGGTCGAAAAACGTCCGCTCGGCTCGTTCCCGGATGAAGCCTCGATCGCGTCGTCGCGGCATCGATGAGCCCATCTCGAGTTCGTAGATCCCCGATGATCCGGAAAGGATAAGCGCTTCGACGTGGTCAGGATGCTCAAGCGCGTACATCAACGCGACGTGTCCGCCAAGCGAATTACCGGCAACCACGGACCGACCGATCCCCGTCGCCTCAGTAAACCGCTGCACGTACGATACCAGAGCCTGGACGCTGGTATCCCGAAGCGGCATATCATAGACGGGCAAAAAGGGAATTAGCGTTCTGTAGCCTGCTTCGCAAAGGGCGCGGGTGGCATCGAGCCAGTTGTCGATGTTGCCGAGCATCCCATGCAGGAGGAGAACCGGCGGGCGGTCGCCGCCGTCACCCTCATCAACGTATCTGAATTCGCCGAGGGTGTGGATGGTGGGAGAATGTGGCATATTTACTGATGAGAAACGAGGCCGGGCCACATAACCCGTGCGCATTACACCACGAAGATACGGGCCAGCCTATCCACCTGCCACCGCAGAATGCGGCAGGAATGCCGTCGACCCGACACCGCTGGTGCGCGATCGGAGGAAACTATTCCGCACGGGCAGCGTTTCCATACATCCCCGGCAGTTTCTCTACCCGGATCCAGACTTTTCAGGACGTCATTATCTACCAGGAGGTATAGTTTATGCCCAGTGGCCGTAAGCGTAAGCGCCATAAGATTGCAACGCACAAGCGCAAGAAGCGTCTCCGGCGGAATCGTCATAAGAAAAAAGGCAAGTAGGTTCGTTTCAGCACCTATTGCTTGCCAGAAAAAAGCTGCGGCCGACCTCCGGCGGTAGCTTTTTTTGTGGCTTTGGCGGTCGTTGCGGAAAGCGCCGGAGCGGTTGGATGTGACTTCGGTGTGCGACTATCTTGACCGTGCCAGTTTCCAGTTCTCGACGCAACAGCAGATGAAGCAGATTACTTTTGGCAAGGTCCTCCGTGCCGGTGCCTGGGGGGCAATAGTTGGCGGTGCGGCGGGCTTTGCACTCGGACTTCTGGTTGCACCGGAAGAGGGGCGGACCGTTCGGCGACGCCTTGCCTACCAGCTCGAAAACCTCGCCGGTCTGGTCGGCTCGTACGTCGATCAGGTCGTGCGTTCACAGGAGGAAAGCGCGGCTCGCCGGACCGGCGATGCGCTCGTGGCGGATGCTCAGGAGAAAGCGTCGCGAATACGACGCGAGATCGACGATCTGCTGGCCGAGATAAGGCAGCAGAACGAGGCGCGTACGCCGTAACGCTCCCTGACCAAACTGTCCCGCTGCTGCAACCCGGTTCAGCCGGCCGTCTGATCGCGGCTTCGCTGGAGGTCGTGAACGCGGCGCCGCCGGCCGGGTCGTTCCGTTTCTTGCGGGACAAGCAGGCGTGGGGCCTGAGCGCGGCAGGGCGCACTGATTGTGCTATTAGCTGTAGAATAACGTCTTTTCTATATGCCGAATTTCATCATTCTGTTGCCGCCGTCGGAAGGCAAAGAATCCGGCGGGAATCCTTTCGCTCCGGACATGTTCGATTACCGGACGGCGAACACGTTCAATTACTTCAATCAACTCAATCCGCAACGGAGAGAGCTGATTAATCACCTTCAAGAGGTGATCCGAAGTGGTGAGGCCGATCTCGAGGCGATATTCGGCGTCACAGGAGCCCATCTCGAGGAGGCTGTCGCAGCTAATCTCGAGATTTATGACGCACCGCTGATCTCGGCCCTCGACCGATACAGCCCGGGCGTCATGTATAAGTCGATGGACTTCGCGGGGCTACCTACGGGCGCGCAGCGCCGTCTGCTCGAGAATGGAATTATCTTTTCGGGTGTCTTCGGCTTACTGCGTCCCGACGACCTGATTCCGAACTATCGCCTGAGGATGGATGCATCGCTGCCTGACCTCGGGCGTGTGGCCGCGTACTGGAAGCCTCTGATCAGCCCGGTGCTGAATGAGCGGGTGAAAGGCAAGTTCGTATGGAATCTACTTCCGGGCGTCCACCGTGACGCATGGGATGACAATCATTCGTACGAAGAGTCGATCTCGGTTCAGTTTTTTGTGGAAGACGGTGAGGAGCGCAAACCCGTCACGCATAACGTAAAGCCACTCCGCGGACAACTCGTCAACTTCATCGTCCGCGAAACGGCGGAGAGTCTTGAACCTCTCCTCGAATGGCGTCATCCGGATGGTTATGTGTACGATCCGGAGGCGACGGAGGAAAACGCTGAGACAGGGGAGAAGACGATCGCGTTCGTCAAGCGGGGATAGCAGTCATGGAGAAGCCGGTTGTAATCGGTATCGCCGGTGGCTCCGGATCTGGGAAGTCGACAGTACTGACGCGGCTTGTCGAGCTCGTCGGCCGGCACCGCGTGTGCCTGCTCGATCACGACTCGTACTACCGCGATCTCTCGCACCTCGACTTTGAAGCGCGTGCCGCGTTCAACTTCGACCATCCGGATGCGCTCGAAACTGACCTGATGAGCCGGCAGCTCGACGAACTGCTGTCATGGCGATCGATCGAAAAGCCGGTCTACGACTTTAAGAATCACGTGCGTACCGACGAGGTCGAAGTCGTCGAACCGCGGTCGGTTATCCTCGTCGAGGGCATCCTGGTGCTGGCCGAGCAGGAGCTATGCCGCCGAATGGACATCCGGATTTTCGTAGACGCTGACGATGATATTAGACTCCTGCGGCGCATCAAGCGCGACATCGTCGAGCGAGGGCGTCACATCGATTCGGTATTGGAGCAGTACGAGCGAACGGTGCGGCCAATGTATCTCGAATTCGTCGAGCCGTCGAAGCGCCGCGCCGACATCATTGTGCCTAGGGGCGGACACAATCAGATCGCAGTGGAGATGATTCTTTCGCGCATAGAGGCGCTCCTTTCTGCCACCGAGTCGATCGCCGAGTAAGGCTCAGGGATTCAACTCCATAATTATCCGAATCCCTTTGACAACAAGGTGACGATCGACCTTATGATCAACGTCCAGCAGTGGCGATACCTGCTCCGACCAGCCTCCTGTCAGAATAACGACGGGGCTTTCTCCGAGTTGATACTCGATACGAGCCAGCATCCCCGCCACACCGTCAACGAATCCGTACATCACTCCGGCTTCGATGGCTGCTCGTGTAGACGCCCCGATAGGCGATTTCGACTCGATGTCTTCAAGTAGCGGTAGATGCGCCGTGCCCCGGTTCAGCGACTCGAGTTGTAATCTCGGTCCCGGTGCAATTGCTCCACCGATGAACGTGCCGTCGCGGGTGATAACTTCGTACGTGACGGCCGTGCCAAAATCAACCGATACTGTCGGCCGCTGAGAGACCTTTCCATAGTGCATCCATGCGGCGGAAGCGGAGGCGATGCGATCCGTGCCCAGCGTCGCCGGCGTCTCGTAGGCATTCCTCAAAGGCAGTTTTAATCCAGCATTTACCCGGAGCGGAGTAACGCCGGGCGCCAGCTCATCAATCAATTCGTCGAGAAAGGGAGTCGATGATACTGCGGCGATGCCTGCCCGATCGACCTGTGCACCATCGGCCAGCGCGATCAACTGGCTACGCAGCTCTTCTCGGCCGCAATTTGTAGGGATGGATGCAACCCGGATCGGCGATCGATCATCACCGAAAAGCGCCGCCTTGATGCGTGAGTTGCCCGCGTCGATGATGAGCCACATGGTCGGTCAGGCCTCAGGAATGCGCGTCGTGACATCCCCGGCGTAATAAGCCCGGCAGCCGAGCTCCGGCGATTCGAGAAGCAGCGCCCCGTCCTCGGCGATTCCTCGAATCGTCCCCGAGACCGAGGATTCGCGCTCGGGAAAGTACAGGGTGATGTCTTCGGCGCGACGATACATCACCTTCTCATAATCAGCCATCCATCGAGTTGACGTCGCATTAAGAAGACGTAGCTCCAGACGCTCAAGAATCCCACAAAATAATGCCGCTCGGTCGACGACGTCGCCCGACTCCAAGCGGAGTGATGTGGCAGTCTCGCGATGATCAGGAGAAAAAGAAATCTGATTGACGTTCACGCCGATCCCCAAAACGAGCCTCGATTGATCCGATGACGCCGCCTCGAGCAGCATGCCGGCGCACTTTTTCCCCCTGATCAAGACGTCGTTCGGCCATTTCACTTCAACCGGCTTCACTGATACCGCCACATCGACGGCGTCTCGAACGGCAAGTGCCGCACGGAGTGGGATGTTCGTTAAAACCGGCCCGGCTGTTTCAATAATCACTGAGAACAACAGGTTTTGCCCGGGCTCAGCCGACCAACTTCGGCCCAGACGGCCACGGCCATGCGTCTGGTGGTCGGTAAGGTAGACGGTCCCGGCTGATGCACCATCCCGAATTCCTTCCCGAGCAAGCCGGTTCGTCGAGTCGACTTCCGGCTCCGCAACAATCCGGCGGCCAAGGACGCGCGTGCGAAGCGCCCGTTGAGCGCGGGCGGTAAGTTCTTCGAGCGGGATATCCTGACCGATCATCGGGCCGTCTGACGTGCCCATATAAAGACGTGTTATATTGTAGAACCGTCTGAAGGAAGAGGAACGGTTCTTGTGCGGCGAACGGAGAATTGTAAGGCGAGTTTCCACGGACATAATCGGTCCGCATCGATGCGTATCAGGATCGCAGCGTCATTTTGTGCGCTGTTCATTTTTATTGGTTCGGCTCAAGCACAGCAGAGACCGCCTGCGCTCGAGGTGCAATTTAACCGCGCCGAGTCTGCGTGGCGGACCGGTGCGAGCCTGCATGAAGCCAAAGCGCGGGTCGACCGTGTCATTCGCGAGTTGCCTGACGATGGTGAGGCGAGGAAGCTGCGTGCGCAGGTTCTGCTTGCGCTCGACAGGCCTGAGGAGGCTCTCGTCGACGCGTTGAAGGCCGTGGAGACCGACTCGACCGATCCCGAAGCACGGGTAGTTTTATGTGAGACGGCTATCGCGGCGGGTGAGCCGGATCTGGCTCGACGTGAGCTCGACGCCGCCGCCTCGCGCTCGCTCGATCATCCTGCGCTCAATGTGCGGCTTAGCGCGACCTCGATCGCGCTCGGACAACTGGAACGTGCGGAATCGTTTGCGAGGAGGGCATTGGAGCTCTCGCCGGTTAGTCCGCAAGCACACTACCAGCTTGCGCGGGTACTTGTACGCCGCGGCCGGAACGACGACGCGATCGACATTATCGGCCGGGGGTTGCAGAATGCCGCCGTCGATGCTGAGGCAATCCGCACCGACTCCATCCTCCAGATCCTCACGGGCGACCCCCGATTTCGCGATTTCCTGTCGCCGAACTAAAGGCCGCTTCTGAGGCGCTCGGCACGAACTGCCAACGGATTTCTGACGCCACCGGTGAGGCAAACAGTGCTTTCGAGCGCGTATCGATCTGAACGAGCTTCGGGAGCCACAAGTCAGCCTCGCGCTGAAGCTCAATAAGGCGCCGCGTGTCGTGCTGGTAGAAAAGTGTGTTCTCCGAAATCCACACGGCGAGCCGCACGACGTCTCCCTCATCAGTCGTGTAAAGGCGTACACGTTCAAACGGCCGCCCCCGGTTGGAATCATGGCGCCGGTGTAGCTCCGTAATCTGGACCTCGATTCCTCCAACAAGCGTGTCGCCCCGCTCGCTTACGTCGAACGCATCGGGTTCTGAAAGGTAGGCCGGACCCTCTTCGACGAGGAGCGAATACAGTTCGTCATGTTGCGGCCCCGCATGATCCTGTCCGTCATGTAGTGTCGAGAATGTTGATCTCGGCCTGACGCCGTTCTCTTCACTTGCCGTCACTTGATACGGTGTCGAGCCGTCGTTCGACCGCAGCCTGGCCGTGGATGTGTACATGTCTGAATCACGCACAACGACGATCCGCTGCTCGACTTCATGCGCAACGTCCCCCAGCCCTGCGAACGCTTCGTGGAGCGTCGCGAGGTTTACATCAAGATGCGAGTTCGGTGGGGCCACCGGAACCGCGCTGCCGTTCGATTCGGAATCGGGCAAGCATCCGCTCAGAACAAACACGGCCACGACGACGAGGGCCGCTCCGGCTAAATCCGTATGATCACGTCGAAACGCCCGACGACTTCCGTACCTTCGCATCATTTATACAAATTTGGAGGTAACCCTACCTGATGTCAACTTTTGAGGCCGAACGCGATGCCGCCATCGAGGCTGCGCATGAAGCGGCGCGCATCATCAAGCGCTACGAGGGTCGTGTTCAAGATGAGTACATCCGTGAAAAAGGAACACATGACCTCGTCACGGCCGTCGATGAAGAGGCTCAGCACGCCATTGTCGACCTTCTCAGCTCCGCGTTTCCTGATCACGCTGTCCTGGCTGAGGAAGATGATCCCGACGAACAGGTCCTGCGTGCCCAGGGTTTCCAGTGGATCATCGATCCGATCGACGGCACGACTAATTTTCTGCACGGCGTGCCGCCGTACGCAGTAAGCATCGGACTTCAGCACGACGGCGAGATGGTGATGGGCGTTGTGCTGGATGTGTCTCGCGATGAGCTATTCACAGCGGTCCGCGGGGGTGGCCTCTATGTAAATGGCCGCCGCTGCCGCGCGAGCCGAACAGAAGACATTGGCGAGGCGCTTATCACCACCGGCTTCCCATACCGCGCGTTCGAACGTGTAGACGGTTACCTTACCTCGCTACGCCGTCTGATGCACGATACACGGGGACTCCGACGGCCCGGCTCGGCATCCGTCGACCTGGCTTACGTTGCGTGCGGGCGCTTTGACGCGTTTTTCGAGACGCATCTGAGCCCGTGGGATGTTGCGGCCGGAATCGTATTGATCGAGGAGGGAGGCGGCCGCGTGACCGATCTTGCTTTGCAGCCACAACCGATCCACGGACGCGATATCCTCGCATCGAACGGGCTGTTACATGATGCTATGTACGAGCGGCTTGAGGCGCTTCGCGAATCGTAGTAGCAGACATCGCGCCCACTCGTTACTTTCACCGATTGTCGTTCAATCCGAAAACACATTCAAATGGCAAAATCGTACGGACTTCTTGAGGGCAAGAAGGGGGTGATCTTTGGAGCGCTGGTCGACAGCAGCCTCGCCTGGAAGATCGCTGAGCGCGTGCATGAAGAAGGCGGACAGTTTGCACTCTCCAACGCCCCGGTTGCACGCCGTCTCGGCTCGCTCGATGCGCTTGCCGAGCGCACCAACAGCACGATCCACTGGGCCGATGCTACCGATAACGACGACCTTGCGTCGCTCTTCGAGGAGGTAAAGCAGACCTACGGTCAGATTGACTTCATCGTCCACTCGATCGGCATGGGTCTCAACGTTAGAAAGGACCGCCCCTACGAGAATCTGAACTACGACTGGTACCTGAAGTCGCTGGACATATCGGCCGGCAGCCTCCACCGTATCGTGACGGCCGCGCTAAATGCCGATGCGCTGGCGGAAGGTGCGTCGATCGTGGCACTGTCCTACATCGGCGCCCAGCGCATCTTCTCGAAGTACTCCGAAATGGGAGACGCTAAAGCGCTCCTCGAGAGCATCGTTCGCTCGTACGGATATCGGCTCGGCAAGAAAGGAATCCGCATAAACGCGATTTCACAGAGCCCGACACGCACGGTTGCCGGATCGGGTATCACCGGATTCGATCACATGTTCGAATTCGCTGACCGCATCTCTCCGCTGGGCAATGCGGATGCTGAAAGCTGTGCCGACTATACCGTTTCGCTTCTGAGTGATCTTACGCGCATGGTCACGATGCAGACGCTTTATCATGACGGCGGCTACAGCAGCATGGGCTTCGCAGATGAGCTCATCGATTTGATGGACGCAGGGATGAAGCAATCGGATGAGGAATGACGCTCAGGCTCGGCCTTGTCTTTACTCTTGCAATGGCGGCGGTGTCAGGCTGTAGGTCTCAGCCGGCACCGCCGTCGGTGTATCTGGATGACGTCGAGGTTATGCATTACGACGTCGATTTGAGCGTCGATCCACAAGCTCTGACCGTCTGCGGATCGGCGACTATCACGCTCATCGCGCCGGCCGACCGAGACGAGATGCCCCTGACGCTCGACGGACCGACCGTCGACTCGATACTCGTCAACGGCTCACGAACTGATTTCCGTGCCACGGGCGCACGATTAAACGTGCCGGTTCAGGCTCGCAGGAGCGATACGCTTGCTATCACCGTGTATTACCGCGGCAAGCCCAGCCACGGACTCTATCGCGGTGTACATGACGGGAACCCGGTCATGTATACAGACGCCTGGCCTACCCGCGCCGCAGGCTGGCTACCCGGTTTGCATCATCCTGCACACCCGGCTACGCTCTCGGTGAGCCTCGACATTGCCGGTGATTATACGGTTGTCGCAAGCGGGACCCAATCGAGAACCGAGGACGGCCGGGATGTCTGGCAGCTTGATTCTCCTGCACCGATCTACACCTTTGCATTTGCTGCGGCAGACTATCTCGTTGTGGCCGATAGCTCCGGCACCATCCCCATCACACATTATCTGATGCGGGAGGACTCAACTGCGATCGATCACCTCGCGCGGACATCCGAGATCATCGACGTATTTGAACTGCTGCTCGGACCGTACCCTTACGCATCGTTCCAGAGCGCGGCCGTACCCTTCGGGTTCGCCGGGATGGAGAATGCCTCGACTGCCTTTCTCGCGACGAATCTCTACGGCGGAACGGCGCTCGAGGAAGTTCTCGTACATGAGATTGTCCATCAGTGGATCGGCAATGACATGACGATCGCTGACTGGCACCATCTGTGGATATCGGAGGGCGTGACAACCTACCTCACTACGCTCTTTTATGAGATTGCGGATGGGCCGGGTGTCGCCGATCGTATGCGCGCCGACCTCGGCCACGTGCCGCCACGCGACCCCATCGGGGATGCACCCCTCGTTCCTGACGACATCCGCCGGCCGGACGACATGCTCACCTGGCGCACGTACCGCAAAGGCGCGGCCGTAATGCATATCCTGCGGCTCGCGATGGGCGACGAGCGCTTCTTTGATGCGCTGCGCGACGTGTATCTGACCTTCCGAAACGAGCCGGCGACTACCGAAGCGTTCGTCGATGTCTTCATCAGGCATTCGCCCGTCGACGCCCGCCCACTGCTCGATTACTGGCTCTTCGGCGATCGCATTCCGCGAATCACAACCTCTTGGGACCCCTCAAGTAGTCGCCTCTCATGGATCGTAAGCGATGACGACGGTTTGCTCGACACGCTAACCGTCCTGCTCGAAGTCAGCACCGAAGGCGAGGTCGTGTACGCCGAACTTAACGATGGCGAGATCACGCTCCGCCCTATCCAGAGCCGGCCGACGGTCCGCCCGGTCGGCGTCACCATGAAAGTCAGCGAATAGCATGATAAGCTCATGAGGAACCGCTCGCGGGGGAATCCCATCTCTGCGATTACGGTACATGTGGCCGGCCCCGACTCCGATGTGACGGTTTCGAATGGCCGACAGGCTGCATGTTTGGGGGGAACCGGGTTCGGCTTCGCCTCAATTCACAGCTGTGCGCCGGGACTGACTGAGCAGGCGCTCTGAATCCAGGGCTCTTCAAGCAAACCTTCGGACGCACGACCGAGCGGCTTCCTTCGTCCAACCGGTGAAGGAGCTGCTTTTTTGCCCGTGCATATTCGCCGGTCTTTATTTGCCGGTCCCATCTAACAGCTCTTGATTCACTCGTTTATAAAATGACACGCCTCTTCGTATCCGATATCGACGGATGCCTCGCCGAGCCTTACCAACCCTTCGACCTCAAGCGCATCCGGCACCTCGTCGACTTGATCCACAGCGACGATCCAGCGGTGCCTGATTTCAGCCTCTGCTCGGGTCGGTCATATTCGTACGTCGAGGCAATCTACCAGCTGCTCGGACTTGAATTCCCCGTCCTGTTCGAGAGTGGAGGCGGTATGTTCGACCCGGCTACGTCTCAGATCACCTGGAACCCCGCGCTGACACACGAAGCGCTCGACGCGCTCGACAACATCCGCGCCTGGATCAACAAAGAGTGCCTGCCCGGCTCATCCATGATGTTTGATCACGGCAAACGCACCCAGGCCGGCATCGTCGGGCCGGATCCTGATGAGATCATCCGGACGGTGCCGCGGGTTCAGGAGTTTGTCTACGAGAACTTCGAAGGCTTCCATGTTTTCGATACGCCCATCAGCATCGATGTCTCGGTAACCGATATCACGAAGCGGCAGGCGCTCGAATGGATATCAGATTTACTGGACGTACCGCTCGAGGCGATCGCATACATCGGCGATACCAACGGAGACATCCCCGCGCTCGAGATCGTCGGCCGCTCGTACGCCCCCCGGAACGGTAGCGACGAAGTGAAGGAAATTGTCGATCGGGTAACGACGGGCTCGGTCACGGCCGGTGTGATCGAAGCGTATGAAGAGGTGATCCAAGAAAACCGCGTGTCTGCCGATTTATCCGCGGCAGGGTCTTGATTTCCAGATACTTCCAGGTTTTCTTCGCAGCGCTGCGATATCACATCTGTCACAACTATGAAGCGCTTAGGAACGCTCACCGCGCTCGTATTCGTCGCGCTGCCCTTACTCTCGGCCTTCGACCAGCCGTCGTTATCGTCTCACACGGAACCCGTCTCCGTCGAGGCATCCGCCGCATCGCTCTATTACGTGACGGCGCGGAAGGCGACGATATTCCGGCGGTCAGACAGCTCGCTACCGGTGCGCCAGGTGGCGTTCCGTGATCAAGTGCACCTGGTTAAGAACGGCGAAGCAATGAGCCTCGTCCGCACAGAGGATGGAGCGGAAGGGTATATCCGTACGGAAGACATATCCAACGTGTGGATCCGCGTGTCGAAGCGGCGCAATGAAGTTCGGATTTATCGAGGGATGGACCTCCTGGCGACGTTTCCGGCGGATTTCGGCTTCAACACATTCGCCAACAAAGAACGGCGCGGCAGTCTGGCGAGCCCAGACGACTGGCGCACGCCGGAAGGCGCGTTTTACGTCGTACGCAAGAACCCCCGTTCGCAATATCATCGGGCGTTCGTGCTGAATTATCCCACCGCATCAGATGCCGACCGCGGATACCGCCAGGGGCTCATTTCCCAACGCGAGCGAGACGCCATCATCCGCGCCGAACAGAACGGACAGGAGCCGCCGATGAACACCGCTCTCGGCGGGCTCATCGAGATCCACGGGCATGGCACCGGCGGCAACGATAACTGGACACAGGGCTGCGTGGCCGTGAAAAACCTCCACATGGACCTCATGTGGAGCCTCGTCGATATCGGCACGCCGGTCTATATCGAGTCGTAATCAAGCGGTTCGCCGTCGGCAACAGGTTTCCGCAGCAATTGTGTGTTATGCATCGGGAAAACTGAATCCCACCCAGTACTTTTTGCGTAGGTTCGGGAAGACCCACCTGTAAAACATCTTCCCATGCGCCATATACACCGGATTGCCCCGCTGCTATTAGCGCTGATCGCCTCGACGGTTTTGTCCGTCGGATCGACAGTAGCAATTGCGCAGGAAGTCGATGAGGCGCGTTCGCCGAAGGAGCTTTCCTTCGAGCATGCGTCCGACGGGCCCGTCTACATCGTCCCGGTTGACGGGATGATCGACAACATGTTGTGGCGCTACATCAACCGTGCGATCGGCGAAGCCGAAGCGAATGAAGCCTCCCTCGTTATCCTTCATATGGATACGTTTGGCGGTCTGGTCGAGGCCGCCGACAACATCAGAAAGCGGCTCCTGAACGCGTCGGTCCCGACGGTTGCGTTCGTGGATAAGAATGCCGCCTCAGCCGGAGCCTTGATCTCGTACGCCGCAGATCGCATTGTGATGGTGCCGGGTGCGTCGATCGGTGCGGCTACGGTGGTGGATGGCAGCGAGGGGGAGGCGATGCCGGACAAGTACCAGAGCTACATGCGCGGATTGATGCGGTCGACGGCAGAGGCTCGCGGCCGCGATCCGAAGATCGCCGAAGCCATGGTTGATCAGAGCCTCGAGCTGATTGGAATCTCGCCGGCGGGGCAGGTACTCACGTTATCATCGTCAGAAGCCCTGGGACTCGGCGTGGCCGACGCCGTTCTGGCTAACAAGGAGGCGGTGATTGATGGCTTTGGCCGGTCGAATGCCGAAGTGGTCCAACACCATGCGTCTCGTTCCGAGCGCGTGCTGAGGTTCTTTGGCTCGCCGGTGATACAGTCCATCCTCATGCTGATGATGCTCGGCGGGCTGTACTTCGAACTTCAGACACCCGGCGTGGGCTTCGCCGGTACGATGGCCGCCCTTGGCGCGACGCTATTTTTTGCGCCGCATTATATGCTCGGCCTCGTCGACAGCTGGGAGTTCGTTCTCTTCGTCATCGGCATCATTTTGATCCTGGCGGAGATATTCATTTTGCCCGGATTTGGCGTTGCAGGGATTCTCGGCATCGTGCTCACCGTCTTCTCGCTTGGTGCATCGCTCATCGGGAACGTCGGATTTGTCTTTCCCAGCGGTGCCGCCGTTACGTCTGCGATCTCGACAATGGCGGTAACGCTGGTATTGCTGATCGTCCTGATCTTCTCTCTAAGCCGGTATCTACCACACTCCGAGCGTTTCAATCGGTTGGTATTGACGCCAGAGCTTTCGAGCGCAACCGGCTATACGAGCGCCGATGAGAACGAGGCGCTGGTAGGCCGCATCGGGCGCGCGCTGACGCCACTCCGCCCGTCGGGCACGGCCGACATCGACGGCGAGCGAATTGACGTTATCACATCAGGCGAGTACGTTCCATCCGGCGCAACCGTCCGCGTAAACAGAGTGCGGGGGAGTAGGGTAGAGGTGAGGCTGCACGACCCGGTCGCCGAAGGCACGTCTTCACCTTCCATCTCATAACGAGTGCCCGTGGAGTTCTTCCTTCCCATCGCAATCATCCTGGGCGGCCTCATCCTGGTGGCGGTCGAAGTCTACTTCGTGCCGGGCTTCAACGTAATCGGCATCTCGGGACTGCTCGCAGTCGTGTTCGGGCTTGGGTATATGTTCGCCGAGCAAGGATTTACCGGTGGTATCCTCGCCGTCCTTGTGACATTAGGAGTTGGCGGGGTGCTTTTTTATACGGCGTGGCAATCGGGCGTGTGGGATCGGTTCGTGTTGGCGGCCAGTCTCCGGACCGACGAAGAAGTGACCGCTCGCGAGAACGAGGCACGCTCGAAGTACCTCGGCAGAGTGGGGCGTGCCGTCACACCGCTGCGTCCGACGGGCGTGGTCGAGATCGACGGCGAACGAATCGAGGTGGCGACAGAGGGGGATTATGTAGCAGCGGGGAGCGAGGTACGCGTGGTGGCGATGGATCGCCGTCGATTCTTCGTACGTCTTGCGACGCTCGCCGCTGAGAAGCCGTCTTGAGTTTCACGCGGGCTTCTCTCGACAATGAGCAACGCTGCACCATTTCGTCTGTCTCTTGATCGACGCTCCGACACTCAGATGCTTCCTATGAAACGCGCCGTTCTTTTACTGCTGACGCCCTTGCTGTTTCTACTTGCCGCCTGCGGTGGAGGATCATCGTACAACCCTGGTGCACCTGACGGATGGGAAGCCGATGGGACGAAATGGTGGATAGAAGGAGTCGACACCTCAGTAGCGTTCCGCGACCTGACTTCTCTGCAAACAATGGATGTCGGAGCAAGCTATGCTCCTTTCGGTGCCGGCCAGGTGTTATCGAGCATCAGGCAGTCACTTATCCGAGCTTACCGTAACCATCCCGAAGTCGTTGACTCTCTCTTCACGCTCCGCGTGGCACCGCAGATTGAAAACAACTTTGAAGGTCGTGACCAGGAAGAGCTGAAGCGCGAGGCATATCAAACACTGACCAAGCACTTCCAGGAACCCCGCACCACGTCGCGTCTCGGAGAGGACGTGCGCATCGTGTATCCTGACAGCTTGCGCGCGGCCGGTGTCAGCGGCCGGGTGAGAACCCAGGTCTATCTAAATGAGGAAGGCCAACCTGTGGCCGTCAGTCTCCTCGACAGTGTGCACCCCGTGCTGGACGATATCGCCATGAAGGCGACCACCGAGATGAAGTGGCGGCCGGCGTATCTGCTCTCTCGTGGGCAGTGGGACGCTATCCCCGCCTGGGCGCGCTTCAACATCAACTTCGATACGCAGTGATGCGCCCCGCGTTAGCCGAGCGTCTTAGCCGAGCGCCACGTCCAGGATCATCATCACGGTGAATCCACCCATCGTGCCGAGCGTCGCAAGGTCGGTATTCCCGTGCCGCTGCGACTCGGGAATGAGCTCCTCGACGACCACGTAGATCATAGCGCCGGCTGCAAAAGCAAGCGCGTAGGGAAGGATAGGGTCAACGGCGAGGACGGCAGCGGCGCCCAGAACGGCGGAGATAGGCTCAACCACGCCGGATAGCTGCCCGTACCAGAACGCCTTGCCCCGAGACACTCCTTCCCCCCGGAGCGGCATCGACACCGCAGCGCCTTCAGGAAAGTTCTGAAGGCCGATTCCAAGAGCGAGGGCGATGGCACCGGCCAGTGTGGCACTCGTGGGGATGTCGAGTTGAGTTGCGGCTGCGCCGAATGCAACGCCGACGGCAAGCCCCTCAGGGATGTTGTGCAGCGTGATGGCGAGTACGAGCAACGTGGCGCGCCGCCAGGTTGTCGAAACACCCTCGGCCTCTGATCGACGTGCTCCCAGGTGGAGGTGGGGAAGGAACTGATCGGCTATACGAAGGAAAATCCCACCCACCAGGAATCCCACCGCAGCAGGCATCCATGACGGCAGGCCCCGCGCCTCGGCCATGTCAATTGCCGGCAGCAACAGCGACCACACGCTTGCCGCAATCATGACGCCCGCCGCAAACCCCAGCATCAGATCGAGCAGTTTCCGATTGATGCGGCGCATGAAGAATACCAGCGATGCGCCGAGCGCTGTCATGCCCCACGTAAACAGGCCGGCGATCAGGGCTTGATTGACGGCACTTAGTTCAACGAACCAGTCAGCGATCATAAAACCGGGTAAAATCTGATTGGGAATTATCCGATGACGACACCTGCGATTGTCGCCGTCATCAGGTTGGCGAGCGTTCCTGCCAGCACGGCTCGCAGACCCAGCTGGGCGATCTCGCCGGTGCGTTCAGGAGCCAGCGGACCGATGCCGCCGATCTGGATGGCAATCGACGAGAAGTTTGCAAAGCCACACAGCGCGAAAGTCGCCATAACTATAGTCTTAGGCGAGAGCACGCCCGCCTCGATTCCACCTGCGAGCGCCAGATATGCCACGAACTCATTGGCGACCACCTTTATGCCCACGAACGATCCGAATTGCATGGCGTCGGCCCATGGTACGCCGATCACCCAGGCAATGGGCGCGAAGACCCACCCGAAGATGAGCTCGAGCGTAAGGTCGATACCAAAAAAGCCTCCGCCGATGCCAAGGAAGTAATTCGCCATCGCGATCAAGGCGAGAAAGGCAATCAGCATCGCGCCAACGTTGAGCGCCAGCTTGAGTCCGTCGGCCGCGCCCGCCGCCGCAGCGTCGATCACATTCTTCGACGGCTGTTCTATGTCGGCCTTCGTGGCGTCGCTTGTCTCGGTCTGACTGGATTCCGGAATCATGATCTTGGCCAGCAGAAGTGCTGCCGGCGCCGCCATCAGGCTCGCGCCGAGCAACTGCTCGGCGAACATCTGTCGAGCGACATCGAGTGAAACACCGTGAGCGTCGGCGAACGAATGCCCAAGAAACTGGATGTATGCCGCCATCACACCACCCGCGATCGTGGCCATGCCGCCGGCCATGACCGCCATCAGTTCCGACCGCGTCATCCTGCTCAGATAAGGCCGCACAACCAGCGGCGCTTCGGTCTGCCCTACGAAGACGTTTGCAGCCACCGAGAGTGATTCCGGGCCGCTGGTGCCGAGCGTCTTGTGAACGAGCCACGCCATCCCCTGAACCACCTTTTGCATGATCCCAAGATGGTATAGGATGGCCATCAACGACGCGAAGAAAATGATGGTAGGGAGGACGTGAAAGGCAAAGACGACGCCCAGCTCCTGTCCACCTCCCAAAACCGTCGACGGCATTCCGAGGGCGCCGAAGACGAACTGCGTGCCGGCCTCCGTAAATTCCAGCACGAGCACAAAGAAGCGGCTAATCCACGAAAACAGCGCCTTCGGCCAGCCAAGCGGAGCAAAGAACGCCCCCATCTCAGATCCTCGCAGAATAAAAAGTGCAAGGACGATCTGCAGCCCAAGGCCGGCACCGATGATCCGCCAGTTAATCTGACGTCGGCCGGAGGAGAACGCGAAGGCAATGGCGAGCAGGACGGTAAGGCCCAGAACGCCACGAATGAGGTCAACGAAATCCATAAATAACGGAAGATGGAGGCCGCCCAATTGATGGCAGGCCTAATATACAATTAAGCCTCGTCAAAATTAACAGGAACGGCAGGTGCGTGGTCGGCCTCCCGCATGAAGTTGAGGATGATGAGCGTCGTGATCCAGCAGGGTTCGCAGAGCCTTCCGCGCGGAGCACGCGTGCGAAGATAACGAGTGATCGGCTGGGGATACATGCGCCGGACGGAAGTTCGGCCGGGAGATCTTTCGAAGACGTATGCCCACTCAGTGAATGATGCCTTTCGATAATGAACCTGCTTCGAGGGCGGATCCACCCACCGCATCCTCCGTAAGGCTACATCCCTGTTAGCCGAAGCCCTCGTTCCTGAAAATCGATGCGTCAGTTCAGCCTCCTCGACGACCTCCCCAGAGAAGAAGACCAGTCGCTCGATGCAGCGAAGATTCTCTCAGGTCTGAACGACGCCCAGCAGGAAGCCGTCAGCACCACCGACGGCCCGCTTCTCATTGTGGCCGGCCCGGGCTCCGGCAAAACCCGCACGCTAACCCATCGAATCGCTTATTTGCTGGCGAGTGGCCGCGCCCGGCCGTTTGAGGTTCTGGCGCTGACTTTCACCAACAAGGCCGCGCGCGAGATGCGCGAACGCGTAGAGCGGCTTATCGGGATGGAGCATGCCAGAGGAATGTGGATGGGGACGTTCCACTCGACGTTTGCGCGCATGCTTCGTGTGGAAGGCGAGCGGATCGGCTATACGTCGGATTTTACGATTTACGATTCCGACGATTCGCAGCGGGTCATACGCTCCTTGATGGAGCAGCACCACATTGATCCGAAGCAGTTCTCACCTCGATCGATTCAGTCGCTCATTTCGGGAGCGAAGAACCAGTTGGTGTCTCCCGAGGCCTACGCGCAGATGGCCGCGACACTCGCACAGGACAACGCATCGCGGATTTACGGTCCGTACGAGCAGATTCTCCGTCAGTCCAACGCGATGGATTTCGACGACCTGCTCATCCGTCCAATCGAGTTGTTCGATCGGCACCCCGACGTCCTCGAGAAATACCAGCGGCGCTGGCGTTACATCCACATCGACGAGTACCAGGATACCAACCGCGCGCAGTACATGCTGGCGAAGAAACTCGCAGACGCACATCAAAACCTGTGCGTTGTAGGGGATGATGCGCAGAGCATCTACGCGTTTCGCGGGGCGGACATCAGTAACATCCTGTCGTTCCAGCGGGATTTCGAGTCCGCGCGAACTGTCCGTCTCGAGCAGAACTATCGCTCTACGCAGCGCATCCTGAAGCTGGCCTCCTCCATCATCAGCCACAACAAGCAGCAGCTCGACAAGCAGTTGTGGACGGACAACAAGGAGGGCGACCATGTGATGCTGGCGGAGGCGCTCTCGGAGAAAGACGAGGCGCAGAAGATTGAACGGTATATTCGCGATCTTCGCACCCGGGCCGGTTTCCCATACCGGGACTTCGCCGTGTTGTACCGCACCAACGCGCAGAGCCGGTCGCTGGAGGACGTCTTTCGACGGGCGGGCATCCCCTACAGACTGATCGGCGGCGTCGCGTTCTATCAGCGGAAGGAGATCAAGGATGTCCTCGCGTATCTGAGGCTCATCGTGAACCTCAACGACGAAGTCAGCCTCCGACGCGTGATCAACTATCCCACGCGTGGCATCGGTGCCCGAACGGAAGCGCAACTGATTGAGTTTGCCCGGCGGGAGGGTGTCACGTTGTGGCAAGCCATCGAACGGCTCGGCGAAATAGGCTTGGCGAGCCGTGCTCAGAACGCCGTCGAAGCCTTCCGCTTCTTTATTGCAGGGAAGGCCGCGAAGCTCGAGTCAGTTCCTGCCGAAGATCTCGCTCGGTCTCTTGTGAGCGAGGCGGGACTCCTGGAGGATCTTCGGAAGGAGAACACGCCTGAGAGCTTGATGCGGTGGGAAAACGTGCAGGAACTCATAAGTGCCATCGCCGAGTTTGCAGCGGCTTCTGATGACCCGACGCGTGCGCTGCCGACGTTCCTGCAGGAGGTGTCGTTATTAACCGACGCCGACGCGCAAGACGAGGATGACGACAACCGCGTGACGCTGATGACGATGCACGCATCCAAGGGGCTTGAATTCCCGGTCGTTTT
>Ga0209487_1001516_pt1 | contig 19581 bp, 16 predicted proteins | sample Poulit2012_FD_187524 | JGI IMG/M metagenome (GOLD analysis project Ga0209487, IMG submission 187524) | Agricultural soil microbial communities from Georgia to study Nitrogen management - Poultry litter 2012 (SPAdes) (version 2) | ecosystem: Environmental > Terrestrial > Soil > Agricultural land...
TGTCGTTGCTGTACGGCCAGTCTAGGACGTTCGACCCTTCCCCGGTTCCGTCTGAGGGCAGGGACGGGCTCAGCGCCGGCCCCGGTCACCGCATCAGGGCAGCTCGACCGCGGCGGACGGGCCGACCATGGCCAGTGCCTTCGGCTCGGCCAGCAGCCGACCGGCCATGTCGCTGACCTCGTCGGCGGTGACCGAGCGGATCCGCTCGATGAGGTCCAAGGGCGCTTCGAGCGGCAGGCCGAAGATCTCCGACCTCGCCAGCCGATTCATCCGCGCCGCCGAGGACTCGAGTCCGAGGACCATCGACCCCGACAGCTGGGAGACGATCTCGTCGAGCTCGGATCGGCTCGGTGCCTCCTGGGCCAGTCGATCCCATTCGGCCAGGGCCAGGTCGACGACGGCCTGAGCGTTCTCGGCTGTGCAGCCGGCGTAGATGCCGAAGGTGCCGGAGTCCGTGAATTGGCTGGCCACGCAGTTGACGGCGTAGGCCAGTCCGCGCTCCTCGCGCACACTCTGGAACAGCCGCGAGGACATCCCGCCGCCGAGCATCGTCAGCAGCACGGAATAGACGAACCGATCGTCGTGGCCTTCTTCCAGGCCTTCGCAGCCGAGCAGGATGCCCAGCTGTTCGGTGTCCTTGACCGTATGAGAGGAACCCGCCTGGAAGACCGGGGCCCGACGGCTCGCCCCGCCCAGATGCGCGCCCGCTTCGACCCCGTCGGCCGACCATGCGCGTGATCCCAGGCCCGCCTCGGCGAGGGCGTCCTCGACCATCCTCAGCACCTCCTCGTGGGTGGCGCCTCCGGCCGCGGCGATGACCAGACGCGGCGGGATGTAGGTCGAACAGTAGTGGTCGGTGACCGTGTGGTGGCCCAGCGCGCGGATCTGATCCTTCGTCGCCCCGACCGGCCGGGCCAGGGGATGCTCACCGAACACGAGGGCGTCGAAGTCGTCGAAGAGCACATCGGAGGGATCATCGGCCGACATCGCGAGCTCTTCGATGATGACACCGCGCTCACGCTCGAATTCGTCGACGTCGAGTTCGGCGTTCGAGACCATGTCGAGCAGCAGGCCCGTGATGCTCGGCAGATCCGTGACCAGGCACCTCGAGTAGTAGCAGGTGAGCTCCTTGGCCGTGATCGCGTTCGCATCTCCCCCGGTGCGGTCGAAGGCCGCGGCGATGGTCTTCGCGTCCTTCGTCGCAGTGCCCTTGAACAGCATGTGTTCGAGGAAGTGCGTCGAGCCGGCGGTCTGCGCGGATTCGTCGCGGGACCCGGCCGCGACCCAGATGCCGATCGTCTCCGAGGCCAGGCCCGGCATGTGTTCGGTCGTCAGCGTCAAACCACCGGGGAGGACAGACCGATCGATTCGGCTGCCCTCCCCGGTGTGCGAACTGTCCAGTATCAGTTGTCTGATCCCTCTTCGCTCTCGGAGTCCTCGTCGGTGACCGGGGCCAGCGAGAGCTTGCCGCGGTCATCGATCTTCGTGATCTCGACCTGGACCTTCTGGCCGACTCCGACGACGTCGTCGACGTCTTCGACGCGCTTGCCGTCATTGAGCTTGCGCAGCTCGGAGATGTGCAGCAGACCGTCCTTGCCCGGGGTCAGCGAGACGAACGCGCCGAAGCTCATCGTCTTGACCACCGTGCCGAGGTAGCGTTCGCCGACCTCGGGCACCTGCGGGTTCGCGATCGCGTTGATCATCGAACGAGCGGCCTCGGCGGCCGGTCCGTCGGTGGCGCCGATGAGGACGGTGCCGTCGTCTTCGATGCTGATCTCCGCGCCCGTGTCCTCCTGGATCTGGTTGATCATCTTGCCCTTCGGTCCGATGACCTCACCGATCTTGTCGACGGGGATGTTCACGGAGATGATCCGCGGTGCGGTCGGGGCCATCTCGGCGGGGGCGTCGATGGCTTCGGCGATGACGTCGAGGATGACCATGCGGGCCTCACGGGCCTGCTTGAGTGCCGCGGTCAGCACCGAGGCGGGCAGTCCGTCGAGCTTGGTGTCGAGCTGGATGGCGGTGACGAACTCGCGGGTTCCGGCGACCTTGAAGTCCATGTCGCCGAAGGCGTCCTCGGCACCGAGGATGTCCGTCAGAGCCGCATAGGCGGTCTGCTCACCCTGATCGGTGGAGATGACGTCGGAGACCAGACCCATGGCGATGCCGGCGACGGGTGCGGCCAGCGGCACACCGGCCGAGAGCATGGCCAGGGTCGAGGCGCAGACCGAACCCATCGAGGTCGACCCGTTCGAACCGAGGGCCTCGGAGACCTCGCGGATGGCGTACGGGAAGTCCTCGCGGCTGGGCAGGACGGGCACGAGAGCGCGTTCGGCCAGGGCTCCGTGGCCGATCTCGCGGCGCTTCGGGCTGCCCACGCGGCCGGTCTCACCGGTCGAGTAGGGCGGGAAGTTGTAGTGGTGCATGTAGCGCTTCGAGGTCACCGGCGACAGCGAGTCGATCTGCTGCTCGAGCTTGAGCATGTTCAGCGTCGTGATGCCCAGAATCTGGGTCTCGCCGCGTTCGAACAGTGCCGAACCGTGCACGCGCGGGACCACATTGGTCTCGGCGCTCAGCGGGCGGATGTCCTTGAGTCCGCGGCCGTCGATGCGGACCTGGTCGGTGAGGATGCGCTTGCGCACGACCTGCTTGGTCAGCGCGTTGAGCGCATTGGCGATCTCCTTCTCACGACCTTCGAAGCGTCCGGAGAGCTTCTCGAGCAGCTCGTCGAGGAGGGCGGCGCCGGCGGCCTCGCGCTCCTGCTTGTCAGCGATCTGGAAGTTCTCGGTCTGCTTGGCCTCGCCGAGTTCCTTGACGGCTTCGAAGACATCGTCCTCGAAGTCGCGGAAGATGGGGAATTCGACGGTCGGCTTGGCGGCTGAGGCGGCGAGTTCGGACTGGGCGCGGCAGAGTTCGCCGATGAAGGGCTTGGCGGCTTCGAGGCCTTCGGCCACGACCTCCTCGGTGGGGGCCTGGGCGCCGGTCTTGATCTTGTCGATGGCGTTGTCGGTGGCCTCGGCCTCGACCATCATGATGGCGACGTCGTCACCGACCACGCGCCCGGCGACGACCATGTTGAACACGGCGTCCTCGAGCTGCGAGTGGTTCGGGAACGCCACCCACTGGCCGTCGATGAGCGCGATGCGCACGGCACCGATGGGGCCGGAGAAGGGCAGGCCGGACAGCTGGGTCGACATCGATGCGGCGTTGATCGCCAGCGCATCGTAGAGGTGGTCGGGATTGACCGACATCACGGTGACGACGACCTGGACCTCGTTGCGCAGGCCCTTGATGAAGGACGGGCGCAGCGGGCGGTCGATCAGCCGGCAGGTGAGGATCGCGTCGGTCGAGGGGCGTCCCTCGCGACGGAAGAACGAGCCGGGGATGCGTCCGGCGGCGTACATGCGCTCTTCGACGTCGACGGTCAGCGGGAAGAAGTCGAAGCCCTCGCGCGGGTGCTTGCCCGCGGCGGTGGCCGACAGGAGCATGGTGTCGTCGTCGAGGTAGGCGACGGCGGAGCCGGCGGCCTGCTGGGCCAGTCGTCCGGTCTCGAAGCGGATGGTGTGCGTGCCGAAGCTGCCGTTGTCGATGTGTGCAACGGCGGATTCAGGGTTGAGTCCCACGTAGTCTCCTAGATTGTGCCGGCGTGCGGCGGCTCCCTGCGAATGAGAGCCCACCGTCGACGCACGAGGAATCGACTGCCTGCAGCAGTCCGATCACCCGCACCCTGCCGGCGGGATATTGGCTGAGGACACCCCATGGATCCGAGCCGGTCATCGATCGGGGCCCACGGAACCGGCGCTGAGTGCGCGCACCTCCGGAGGCCACTACCGAGGACCGAACGTCCATGGCATGGTTGTCCGTCTCAGAGTCTACCGCAGAAGCACGAAAGCGCCCCACCCGGAGGTGGGACGCTTCCATAACAGCTGTGCGAAACCGCGATCGGCACCGGCGCACACCGGCCCGGGCTCCGATCGTCGGCAGCGAATCAGCGGCGCAGGCCGAGGCGCTTGATCAGCGTACGGTAGCGCTCGATGTCGACCTTCTGCAGGTACTTGAGCATGCGGCGACGCTGACCGACCAGGAGCAGCAGGCCACGACGCGAGTGGTGGTCCTGCTTGTGGTCCTTGAAGTGTTCGGTGAGGCCGGAGATCCGGCGGGTCAGCAGCGCAACCTGAACCTCGGGAGAACCGGTGTCGCCCTCATGAGTCGCGTATTCCTTGATGATCTCTTGCTTCGTGGCAGTGTCGAGAGCCATGGAGTTCTCCTTCGTATCGTTGCGCGGCGCGCAGACCTGATGTCTTCGCACTGTGGGACCGCGGCCGGTGAAAACGGCAGAGATCAGCTTATCAGGTGTGCAGGACCTCGCGCACATCGGCGATGTCCTCGTGCATCTGCTCGATCAGACCGTCCATATCGGTGAAGGCGACCTGCCTGCGGATGCGGGAGACGAACTCGAGGGTCATCTGCCGGTCGTAGACGTCGAAGGATCCGAATTCCTTGTCGAGCACATGCGCCTCGACCCGGCGGGTGCAGCCTTCGAACGTCGGGTTCGTGCCCACCGAGATCGCCGCCGGGTAGGCCTGCCCCTCGCCGGAGAACGTCGCCCACCCGGCGTAGACGCCGTCGGCGGGCACGAGCCCTTCGGGGTCATCGGACAGGTTCGCCGTCGGGAATCCGAGGTCGCGGCCGCGGGCGTCGCCGTGGACGACGGTGCCGTGAACGGCGTGGTAGCGGCCGAGCTGATCGGCCACTTCGGCGACATCGCCGGCGGTGAGCTGTTCGCGGATGCGCGAGGACGAATAGCGGCCCCCACGTCCGACCTCGTCGATCGTCTCGGTCCGGAACCCGTACTCCTCGCCGAGGCTGCGCAGCGTGTCGATGGTGCCCTCATTGTCCTTGCCGAAGCGCACATCATCGCCGACGACGACGATGCGGGCCCTGAGGGCCTCGACGAAGTGGGTGCGGACGAACTCCTCGGCCGACTGCGCGGCGAAGTCGAGATCGTAGGGCTGGATCACGAGAGCGTCGATCCCGGTCGCGGCGATGAGCTCGGCCCGCTGCCGGGTGCTCGTGATCATCACCGTCGGGTCCTCGGGGCGGTGGACCGTGCGCGGGTGCGGGTCGAAGGTCATCGCGATCGAGCGCAGCCCCTCCCGTCGGGCGAGTGCGGCAACGGTCCTCAGGACGGTCTGGTGACCGCGGTGCACACCGTCGAAGTTGCCGAGGGTCACGACCGAGCCGACAGCGCCGACTTCGATCTCTCCCAGTCCGTGATACTGCTCCACCAGACGTTCGCTCCTTCCGTGCACCGACTCAGATTATCGCAGACGCGATCACGGTCCTAACCCGCACCTCGCCGAGGCGGCCCCACCCCATCTCGGGCGCCGGGAGGTCGCCCGGGACGTCCGGGATCGTCCAGTCCTCAGGCGATGACGGCCCAGCCGATGACTCCGATGAGGCTGGACAGAGCGATCGAGACGAAGGTGCCGATGATGAACCTCTCCCCCGCCGCGGCCGAGGATTTGATCTCGGCGAAGCGGCCGAGTCCCTTGACCGCGACGACCACGGCCATGAGTTCGGGGCGTCCGAGGACGATGGCGCCGGCGATGAGGGCGCGTTCGACGATGCCGACCCACATGCCGCCGCGCAGCACCTCGACGTCCTCGCTGCCGGTGCGCTCGGGTCTGCTGCCCGGCCCCGTGTGCGTCAGCGACAGGAGAAGCGGCACCAGCGGCCAGCCGATGAGTGCGGCGGCGATGGCGGCCGCGACGGCGATGAGAACCTCAGTCCACATTCCTCGCTCCTTCCGCCAGCCTGAGGTGGTGGGCGGCGAGACCTTGCGCGCCGGCGATGATCTCGGCCGTGCCCGGCGCCAGCACTCGGGACACGGCCTGCTGGGAGACGCCGAAGGACTCGGCGATCTCGGTCTGCGTCGCCTCGGGGTCGTCGAGGCGGAAGCCGATGTAGCCGCGCGACTGGACCCGCAGCTCGCCGAGGCTGCTCACGAGCAGGCGCAGGGCCGCCTCGGCGAAGTCGAGATGGGCGGCAGGCGTGGCCGCGGACGCGGAAGCGGGCAGAGCCGCAGAAGCGGGCTCGGACGCGGAAGCGGAAGCGGGCTCGGGCGCGCTCGACCGTTCCGTTCCGGTGCGGACGACGAGGTGGGCGGGTGCTGACTTCGCGGCCTCGACGGCCTGCCGGGCGGCGTAGAAGGCCTCGCCTCTGGCTTCGACGGTCGTCTCCGGCAGCGGTCTCTCGACCTCGCCGATGCCGATGCCGATATGCCAGTCGGAGTCGACCGCGACCCGTCGCACCGCCTCGGCCACGGCGACCGGATCGGCCAGCACTCCTTGGACCTCGTCACCGATGGTGCGTGCGAATCCCACGACCGCGGCAACCGGTTCGAGCGCGGCGAGCACCCCGGGCACGGCATCAGCGCTGATGCGCGAGCCCTGCTGGTCGATCGTCATGACGAACATGCACCCAGTACAGCAGAGACGAGCAATACACACAAGGCCTTCGGTTGTTTTCGCTGATTACAACGTTTTACCTTGTCGATCGCGGGTCGTTTCGGTCCGCTTCGGAGCCGTATCGGGTCCGTTCCGGGTTCGCTTCAGGCGAGGTCGATGGCGAATGCCGTGAGGGATTTCAGTCCCCCGCCGGAGCGCACCTCGGCGACGGACACGAGCGTGTCCTCGCAGACCACGGCCACCGTGCCGGGCGCTTGCGCTCCGAGGTCGGCGGCGCTGACGATCTTGCCCTGCATCAGGGCCTTGGCCTGTGCGGCACCGACGGCGACGACGGGCAGCAGGGTGCCGGCCGCCTCGGCCAGGCAGATGAGTTCGGCAGGGGGCGCGTCGAGGGCGTCGGGCAGGCTCACGGCCCGGTCGAGTTCGAAGTCGCCGACGCGGATGCGGCGCAGCGCGGTGAGGTGGCCGAAGACACCGAGGTCGGTGCCGATGTCACGGGCCAGGGCACGCACATAGGTGCCCGAGGAGCAGTCGATCTCGACGTCGACGTCGATATGGCCCTCATCGGCGGCGAAGCGGATGTCGATGATCTCGAATGCGGAGACCTCGACCCGGCGGGACTTCAGCTCGACGTCCTCGCCGGCCCGGACCCGGGCATAGGAGCGTCGGCCGTCGACCTTGATCGCCGATACGGCGCTGGGGACCTGATCGATTGTCCCGCGCTGAGCGGCGACCGCGGCCTCGATGGATGCCGTGTCGACGGCGGCCAGCGCCTCGGGACGAGCGAAGCTGTCGGGTTCGGAGTCGGCGTCGTCGGTCGGTGTCGACGAACCCAGGCGAATCGTCGCCAGGTAGGTCTTCGACACGCCGGTGATGTAGCCGAGCAGCTTGGTGCCGCGCCCGAGCCCGAGCACGAGCACACCGGTGGCCATCGGGTCGAGGGTTCCGGCATGGCCGACCTTCTTCGTCCCGTACCAGCGGCGCACGCGTGAGACCACGGCGTGCGAGCTCAGCCCCTGCGGCTTATCGCAGACGAGGATGCCCTGAGGGGAAGAATCGCTCACGGTCTCAGCGATCAGTTGAAGGAGGCGTGCACGTGGTCGAAGTGGTTCGCGGTCGCGCTCCCGCGGTCCTCCATGCCCTTCCAGCCCTGTCCGGGCATCCAGATGCGCTGCTTCCAGATCACGTACTTGACGTTGAGGCTGCTGTGGTTCTTGATCAGGTAGTCGGCGATGCGGTCGCCGGTGGACCCGGTGATCATGATGTCCACGGCCTCACCGGTGTTGTGGTCCGAACCGGTGCCCGGGCGGCGCCCACCGAAGGTCTTGACCTCGGGGAACTTCGCGCACACGGCCCGGTAGCCGTTGACGGCGTTGGGCAGCAGGCCCGACTCGATCGACGAGGACACGTCGCACGGCGGCGCCGAGGTGTCGCTCGAGGTGCCCTCACCGTCGGAGGACTTCTCATCGGCTGAGGACTTCTTCTCTTCGCTGCTCGACGAGTCCCCTTCGCTCTGGCTCGACTGGGCCGAGGATTCGGCGGTCGGCTCCGGCTTCGGGGTCTTGACCTCAAGAGTGGTCTTCGACGACTTGTTCTTGTACTTCGGGTCGTCCTTGACCTTCTCGAGATATTCCTCGCCGGCCTTCTTGCGCTGGGCGTCGATCTCGTCCTGGCTCACCGCCGACGGGCTCGTCGACTCATCGGTCGTCGTGGTCGCGGCCTCGGTGGTGACATTGCCGGACTCGGGCGGACCCATGACGACGGTCGAGCCGACTACGGCCGCGGTCGCGGCGGCCGGAACGGCGATCGCAGCGACGACGGGACGCTGCTTGACGGTCGCCAGCACGGAAGTCGCCGTCGACGGCTCATTCGCTGAGTGCCGACCCGCGGAGCGCTTGGCCGGGGTCAGATCCCGGACGAGCTGCTTCGCGAATGACGGCTTCGGTGAGGAGTGCTTACCCAATGCAGAATTCCCTTAACAGAGTCGTAATCATTTCGTGACCGGAAAAAGTCTACGACACCCGGCAAAGATAACAAAACTGTTACGAGAAATTTTTTCCTGCACGTGACGAAGATCAATGATCAGTCGTCGTCGCCGTCCTCGTCGTTCCTCTTGTAGGGATCGGCCTCGCCGGCGGGCCGGGCGTTCTTGGCCAGCCCCGCCACCCGCTCATCGTCGGCGGCGGCCTGTGCCAGCAGCCCGTCGAGACGGGCCGCGGCCTCGGGGACGGCATCGGCGATGAATTCGAGGCTCGGGGTCAGACGGATCGTCAGCCCCTTGCCCACCTCGGAGCGGATGAAGCCCTTGGCCGATTCGAGTGCCTTGCCCGTGGATTCGAGGTCCTGGCCGTCGCCGAAGACGGTGTAGAAGATGGTCGCGTGCTGCAGATCGCCGGTCACGCGTACGTCGGTGACCGTGACGAAGCCGAGTCGCGGGTCCTTGAGCCGACGCTCGATCGTGCTGGCGACGATGACCTTGATCTGGTCGGCGATCTTGCGCGCCCGAGTCGGGTCTGCCATGGTGCATATCCTTTGTGTCGGGGCCGGAGCCTGTTCTCCGGCCCTATGGTAGCTGTGCGATCGAATCGGCTCCGGCCGATCCCTTCCGGGACCGACCGGAGCCGTGAGCGACGACCGGTGTCGACCGGTGCGAGAGCCGCGAACTCGGATCAGTCGCGCGGCTTCTCCTGCATCTCGAAGGTCTCGATGATGTCACCGACGCGCAGATCGTTGAACTTGCCGAGTCCGATACCGCACTCGTAGCCCTCGCGGACCTCCGTGGCGTCGTCCTTGAACCGGCGCAGCGATTCGATGCGGACGTTGTCGCCGATGACGACTCCGTCGCGGGTCACCCGCGCCGTCGAGTTCCTCTTGATCAGACCATCGCGGACGATCGAGCCGGCGATGTTGCCGAACTTCGAGGACCGGAAGACCTCGCGGATCTCCGCGGTGCCGATCTGGACCTCTTCGTACTCGGGCTTGAGCATGCCCTTGAGCGAGCTCTCGATGTCGTCGATCGCCTGGTAGATGACCGAGTAGTAGCGGACGTCGACGCCTTCGCGGTCTGCCAGGTCGCGAGCCTTCGCCTCCGGACGGACGTTGAAGCCGATGACGATCGCGTTGTCGACCGTGGCCAGGTTGATGTCGTTCTCCGTGATCGCACCGACGCCGCGGTGGATGATCCGCAGATCGACCTCGTCGCCCACATCGATCTTGAGCAGCGAGTCCTCGAGCGCTTCGACGGCACCGGAGACATCGCCCTTGAGGATGAGGTTGAGCATGTCGACCTTGCCCTCGGCCAGTGCCTTGGTGAAGTCCTCGAGGCTGATGCGCTTGCGACCGCGGGCCTGAGCGGCGTTGCGCTCGATGGCGTCGCGCTTCTCGGCGATCTGGCGGGCCGTGCGGTCGTCATCGGTGGAGATGAACGAATCACCGGCACGCGGGACCGAGGACAGGCCGAGCACCTGGACGGGACGGGACGGACCCGCCTCGTCGACCTGCTGGCCGTTCTCGTCGAACATCGCACGCACACGTCCGTGGGCGGTGCCGCAGACCATGGCGTCGCCCTGGCGCAGGCTGCCGGACTCGACGAGCACGGTCGCCACGGCGCCGCGGCCCTTGTCGAGCTTGGCCTCGATCGCGATGCCGCGAGCGGACTTGTCGGGGTTCGCCCGCAGGTCCAGTGCCGCATCGGTGGTCAGCAGCACGGATTCGAGCAGCTGGTCGATGCCCTCGCGCTTGAGCGCGGAGATCGGCACGAACATGGTCTCGCCGCCGTACTCTTCGGCCACGAGGTTGTACTCGGTCAGCTGCTGCATGACCTTGGCCGGGTTCGCGCCTTCCTTGTCGACCTTGTTGACCGCCACGACGATCGGCACATCGGCCGCCTGGGCGTGGTTGAGCGCTTCGACCGTCTGCGGCATCACACCGTCATCGGCGGCGACCACGAGGATCGCGAGGTCGGTCGACTTCGCACCGCGGGCACGCATGGCGGTGAACGCCTCGTGGCCCGGGGTATCGAGGAAGGTGAGCTTGCGCTCCTGACCCTCATGGTCGACCTCGACCTGGTAGGCACCGATGTGCTGGGTGATTCCGCCGGCCTCGCGGGAGGCGACATTGGCCGAGCGGATCGCATCGAGCAGCTTGGTCTTGCCGTGGTCGACGTGACCCATGACCGTGATCACCGGGGGCCGCGGGCTGAGGTCTTCGTCATTCTCGCCCGCCGCTTCGGCGTCGAGGTCGATGTCGAAGGTCTCGAGCAGCTCACGGTCCTCGTCCTCGGGCGAGACGATCTCGACCTTGTAGCCGAGCTCCTCACCGAGGACCTCGAAGGTCGCCTCGTCGAGCGACTGCGTGATCGTGGCCATCTCACCGAGGTGGAAGAGCACGGTGACCAGGTTCGTCGGATCCGTGTTGATCTTCTCGGCGAAGTCGGCCAGCGACGAGCCGCGACGCAGACGCAGCGGCGTATTGCCGTCTCCGCGGGGAACGGTGACGCCACCGACCGACGGAGCCTGCATCTGCTCGAGCTCTGCGCGCTTCGCCCGCTTCGACTTCCGTCCCTTCTGACGAGGACCTCCGCCGCGACCGAAAGCGCCCTGCGTGCTTCCGCGACCGCGACCGGATCCGCGACCGCCGGGACCACCGGGGCCGCGACGCGGGCCGCCGCCCGGACCGCCGCCGGGGCCACCGGGACCGCCGGGAGCATTGCCGCGTCCGCCGCCGCGGCCACGGCCGGGTGCGGGCTTGTTCAGTGCCGAGTTCTTCAGCATCGAGGGGTTGGGACGCGGTGCGCCCGGACGCGGGCCCGGACGAGGACCGGAGGAGCTCTCCTCACCGGCACCGCGCGACTTCTGACCCGGCTTCGGCATGCCCTGCGAGGGCGCGAACGGGTTGTTGCCGGGGCGTGCTCCCTGGCCGCCCTGACCGCCGGAGCGTCCGCCCGGCTTGGGTCCGCGACCGCCGGGCTTCGGCATACCCTGCGACGAGGCGAAGGGGTTGTTGCCCGGGCGTGCGGACGACCGGCCGCCGGGCTTCGGGGCCGCCGGCTTCGGAGCGGCGGGCTTGGGTGCTGCCGGCTTCGGGGCGGCGGGCTTGGGGGCACCGGGCTTCGGAGCGGCGGGCTTGGGCGCCGCTGCACGGTCGGTCTTGGCCTCGGGTGCCGAGGTCTCGGCGGACTCGGTCTGCTTGGGTGCGGCCGGGGCGGGCTTGGCGCCCGGCTTCGGTGCGGCCTTCGACGCAGAGTCGCCCGCCTCGGCGGAGCTCGATTTCGCCGAGGCAGCCTTGGGCCCGGGCTTCGCGCCGGGCTTGGGTGCCGGCTTCGCACCGGGTTTCGGGGCTCCGGGCTTCGCCGCCGGCTTAGCGGCGGACTTCTTCTCGCCGCCGGAGGACTTCGCTCCGTCGGCTGGGGCGGAATCGGCGAAGGCCTCTCTCACCCGGCGCACGACGGGCGCTTCGAGCGTCGAGGAGGCCGAGCGAACGAATTCGCCCATATCCTGGAGCTTCTCGAGGACGTTCTTACTGGTTGTGCCGAGCTCTTTCGCGAGCTCATGGACACGGGGCTTTGCCACAGTTCTCCTGTCCGGGTTCTTTCCCGGTCAGGAAAGAACCTCATCAATGAAGAGCAGTACTCATCTCACTGCTCTCTCGAATTCCGTCTGGGTGTCATCGTGCGACACTCACAACTTGTCATCCATTCAACTACCCGTTCTCTGTGGGTTCGGTATCCTGCCTCGGCAGGTCCGAGGCGGTGATCTTCGTTCGAAAGGCTCGAGCGAAGGCGGCAGTGGTCCGCGCCTTGGCCAGGCACTTCTCATTCGGGTGCACCCAGGCGCCGCGTCCCGGCAGTGTCGCTGACACGTCGTGGACGACGGCCGGATGCTGATCGGGGCGGTGCACGAACCGTGTCAGCTCGCTCCGATCGGCCTTCTGCCTACAGGCGATGCACGTCCTTACGGGTCCATCGCCAACATTCACAATGAATGATTCTACAGCACCGACGCCGCCTCGCGCGCCATGGGGGCCCGTGGTCCGAATCACTCAGTCGGCTGCGATGATATCGATCTTCCAGCCGGTGAGCTTCGCGGCCAGGCGCGCGTTCTGCCCCTCCTTGCCGATGGCCAGCGACAGCTGATCGGTGGGCACGACGGCACGGGACTCCTGGGCGTCGGCGTCGAGGATCTCGACCCGGGTGGCCTTGGCCGGTGAGAGTGCGTGGGCGATGAACTTCGCCGGGTCGTCGGAGTAGTCGACGATGTCGATCTTCTCCTGGCCGAGCTCGTTCATCACCGCTCGCACTCGGGATCCGAGTTCGCCGATGCACGAACCCTTCGCGTTGACCCCGGGCTTCGTCGCCCGCACGGCCAGCTTCGTGCGGTGGCCGGCCTCACGGGCCAGGGACACGACCTCGACGGTGCCGTCGGCGATCTCCGGCGCTTCGTGGGCGAACAGTCGCCTGACGAGGTTCGGGTGGGTGCGGGAGACGGTGACCGAAGTGCCCTTGGTGCCCTTGTGGACATCGGCGATGTACACGCGCATCCGGGTGCCGTGGTTGTACTCCTCGCCGGGGACCTGTTCGTGCGGGGGCAGCACGGCCTCGACGTCGCCGAGGTCGACCTGGACCATCTGCGGGTCCCTGCCCTGTTGGATGGTGCCCGAGGCGATCTCACCCTCACGGCCCTTGAACGTGCCGAGCAGGGATTCGTCCTCGACATCGCGCAGCCGCTGGTGGATGACCTGACGGGCCGTCTGGGCGGCGATGCGGCCGAAGCCCGTGGGGGTGTCGTCGAATTCGCCGATGGGGTTGTCGTCGTTGTCGAACTCCACGGCGAGGATGCGCACTTCACCGGAGGACTTGTCGAGTTCGGCGCGGGCGTCCGGCCACGCCCCCTCGGTCTTCTGGTAGGCGAGGTAGAGTGCCTGTTCGATGAGTTCGACGAGGGTGTCGAGCGGAATCTCCCGCTCCTGTTCGATCACGCGCAGAACATTGAGATCGATGTCCATGTGCCTATGTCCTCTCCGGCTCATTCGAGCATTGAATTGTCTGTGTTCACTTATGCAGGCGTGCCAGTCTATCCCAGTCTCGGCCTGCACTCTGTCAGCCAGACCTCAGACGCACCTCAGCGGAACTTGAGTTCGACCTGGGCCTTGCGGATGTCCTCGAGCGGCACCTGCCTGGTCTCCTTCTTCTGCGGGTCCGTGCCCGTGATCGATGTCTCCCCCACCTCGGCGAGGTCGAGTTTGAATGTGTCCTTCTTCGTCGTGATCTCCAGGCGGCGGCCGATCACCCGTCTGAAGTGGCGTGGGGTCTCGAGCTTCCGCGTCGCTCCTGGGCTCGTGACCTCGAGCTGGTAGGGCTTGTCCCGGAAGATCTCGACCTCGTCGAGGGCATCGCCGACGATCTTCGTCGATTCGGCGATCCGGTCCATCGACATCGCCTCGGTGCTCGACTCATCGAGGTCGACGACGACGGTGAGTGTGCGGCGGGGGCCCGCGGCCACGGCCTTGACGTTCTCCAGGTGGTATCCCGCCGTCTGCAGGGGCGGGGTGAGCAGGCCCTTGATCCGTTCGACGTCCTCGTCCATATCTCCTCCTCTTCGCTGGCCCTCCCGCCCGCCGAGGTGCGGCGGACGGCTGCGACGGCCCGTGCGTCTGCCCGGCGGGCCGCTTCCTTCCCACCCTATGCGACAGCCTCGGTCAACGGTAAGCATCCGATAGGATTGCCGTATGCGTTTCCCCGTCAGTCGCCGTGCCCTTCTGACCGCCGGCGTCAGCGGCGCGAGTCTGGGTCTGCTCACGGCCTGCGGCCTGCGACTCGACGCGGATCCCGAGGTGCCCGAGCTCGATTCCTCGCAGGCGCTGCGCAACCGCATCGCCCGCATCCTCTCCGCCACCTCCCCCGGCTCCGGTGATCCCGACACCGCCGGTGAGGACCTCGCAGTCTTCGTCGCGGCCATCGGCCCGGTGTGGTCGCCTCCGACCGAATTCGCCACCGAACCGGCTCCGACCGAGGACGCACGCACCTTCGTCGAGGCGGCCGAGACCGTCTCCCGCGCCGTGTTCGAGTCCGCCTCCGATCTCGGCTCCGGTCTCATTCCCGTGCTGTCCGATGTGGCCATGGGCCTGACGCTCGTTGCCGGTGACGACGAGCTCATCGACACCGCCGATGAGCTGATTCGCGCCAGCCGCGAGGAGGCCGCCGACACCGCCGCCACGCCGTCCGGCGAAGGCGACTCGGCAGACTCGGGCGGGGACGACTCCGCGGGCGAAGCGGACCAGCAGGCGATGTTGAATGCGATCCTCAACCAGTCTCGGGCAGCCGCCTACGGCTATGAGCGTCTGGCCGTGAACTTCGAGTCGAAGTCCGCGAAGCGCAGGGGTGCGCTGGCGCGTCTCGAATCCCTGGGCTCGCTGTCCGGGGAGATGCTCGGACTCCTCGGGGAGGACAATGCCGATCCCAACGCCTCGGCGTGGAGGCTCGATCCGACTCCCACGGATGCCCGGACGGCCGAGGAGCTGGCTGTGGGCCTCGAGGACGGGCTGGCCTCGGCGCTGCTGCCCTGGTTGGCCGAGGACACCTCGGCGATCCTGCGACTGTGGGAATCGGCTCGGGCCCGGACCGTCTTCTCCCGGCCCCAGCCGCTGCGGTTTGCCTATGACGACTCCGATGACTCCCCCAGCGCAGCGGCCCGATCGACGGCACCGGCGACGGCGGCCACGGAGGTCACCGGATGAAGGTGCCACCGGTTCTCTATCGCTCCACGCGCGACATCATCGGCAAGTACCGCACCGATGCGTGGGTCGCGGCGCTGGACTATATGGCCAATGAGCTCCTCGATCGGTGGAAGCTGCGCTTCGACGATGTGCCCGGCGCCCCGTGGGCCGGCTGCGAGTCGCTGGTCATCCCGGTGCTCACTCAGGAGAACTACCAGGGAGTGCTCCGGTTCGCCGCCCCGACCTCGGCGCACACTGCCGCTCATGCCCAGGCGCTGCGGGCCCTGCGGATGTGGAACGGGCACGGGGCGGTGCGCGTCATCCGCGATGACCGCAGCTTCCGGGTCACCCTGCAGGAGCGACTGCGGACGAAGGACAATCTCTCCGTGCTGCCGCTGGCCGATGTGCCACCGGTCTGGGGTGCCCTACAGCGGTCCCTGGAGATCCCGGCGAGTTCGGAATTCATGCAGGTCCAGGACATCGCGGCGGGCTGGCTGTCGACCTTCGACGCCGATGCCGGGCTGCTGACCGGATGGTCGGAGGCGGGCCCGCACGACGGGCTGCTGCTGTCCTTCGCCCGCAACTGGATGCAGACCCTGGCGTCTTCGGACGAGAGCTGGCTCATCCACGCCGATCTGCACTACTACAACATCCTCGCCGGCAACCCGGATCCCTCGGGCATCTCGACGTGGAAGGCCATCGATCCGCTGCCGCTGTCCGGTCCGACGGCGTACACGCTGGCCCCGGTGCTGTGGAATCGGCTGTCCGAGATCCCCTCGGACCATCCGCAGGCGCAGGCGGCGTGGCTGCGCGGTTTCGCCACCGATCTGGCCCTGTGCGCCGGAGTCGAACCGCAGTACGGGATGGGTGCGACCGTGGCCCGGGAGATCACGAACATGTTCTGGTATCTGCGCGCGGCCACCGGCGGGTCGACGGCGAGCCTGGCCGATGCGGCCCGGTCCCTGTGGGTGGCCCGGGCCCTGTCCGGGGCCGATGTGGCAGGCGTCAACGCCCACGCCCTCAAACCCATCGGCTGAGCCTTGAGCGGGTCCGGACCTGGAGCGGTTCTGAGCCTCGAGCGGGCCCGGACCTTCAGCGGATGAGGCCCGAGACGACGTCGAAGCCGAGTTTGAGGATCATCGCCGAGACCACGACGACGAAGATGACGCGCACGAAGCCCGAGCCCTTCTTCAGTGCGGTGCGGGCGCCGAAGACACCGCCTGCGACATTGCCGACGGCCACGACCAGACCCAGCAGCCAGACGACCTGTCCGTCGGGGACGAAGTAGACCAGCGCCCCGAAGTTCGTCGCCCAATTGATCACCTTCGCCATCGCCGAGGCCTGCAGGAATGAGAAGCCGATGATCATGACGAACGCGATGACGAGGAACGATCCCGTGCCCGGTCCCAGCACCCCGTCGTAGACGCCGATGATGAGGCCGATGAGCCACGACAGCGCGTGGTGGCGCTTCGACGACTCGCCGAACCGCAGGCTCGCCTCCGCCCCGAGGCTGGGGTTGAGCAGGGTGAACAGGCCGACGCCGATCAGTGCCAGAAGGATGATCGGGGTGAACAGTTCGGCCGGGACCAGGGTCGCGAGCTTCGCCCCGGCCACGGCGCCGAGGAACGCCGAGGCCGCGGCCGGGATCGTCGCCGACCGGTCGGGGGTGATCTTGCGCAGGTAGGTGATCGCCGAGGCGGTCGTGCCCGCGATCGACCCGATCTTGTTCGTCGCGACCGCCTGCACCGGGCTCATGCCGGGCACGAGCAGCAGTGCGGGCAGCTGGATCAGCCCGCCCCCGCCGACGACCGCGTCGATCCATCCGGCCAGGGCTCCTGCGGCCAGCAGCCACAGGAGCATCGGCAGGGTGACATCGAGGCCGCCGGTGAGAGCTTCGAACACCGAGGCGGCTCAGACGTTCGCGTCGGCCGCGTCGACGGCCGCCGCGGGCAGAGCCGTCTCGGCCGCATCGACGGCGGCCGCATCGGCGGCGGCATCGGCCTTCGCGTAGGCCTCACGGATCGCGGCCACGGTGGCGGGGACCACCTCGGCGACGGGAAGATCGGTCTTCTCATCGGCCAGACGGTCGCGCACCTCGACCACACCGTCGGCGAGTCCGCGTCCGACGACGATGACGGTGGGGATGCCGATGAGCTCGGCGTCGGCGAACTTGAAGCCGGGCGAGACCTTGTTGCGGTCATCGATCAGGACGCTGATGCCCTCGGCCTCGAGCTCGGCGGTGATCGTCTCGGCCGCCTCGGCGATGTCGGCACCCTTGCCGGCGACGATGACATGCACATCGGCCGGGGCCAGATGCTGGGGCCAGAGCAGTCCGTCCTCGCTGTGGTACTCCTCGGCGATGCAGGCCATGACGCGGGTGACGCCGAGACCGTAGGAGCCCATGGTCACGGTCGTGGCCTTGCCGTTGGCATCGAGCACCTTGAGGTCGAGGGCCTCGGCGTACCGGCGGCCGAGCTTGAAGATCTGGCCGATCTCGACACCGCGGGCCAGCTCCAGCGGTCCGGAGCCGTCGGGGGCGGGATCGCCGACGGCCACCTGGGCGGCTTCGATCGTGCCGTCGGCCACGAAGTCGCGGCCGGCGACGAGGTCGAAGACGTGGCGGCCGGGCTCATTCGCGCCGGTGATCCAGCGGGTGCCGTCGACGATGCGGGGGTCGAGGAGATAGCGGATCTTCGACGGCGATTCGAGGCCGAGGACCGGGTGGTCGAGGTCGTTGCCGGGCCCGATGTAGCCCTTGACGAGCTCGGGGTGGGCGGCGAGGTCCTCGGCTGTTGCGGCCTCGAGATCGACCTCGCCGTCGCCGAGCATGCCGGTGCCGGCGGCCCGGTCGAGGTCGACCTCACGGTCACCGGGCAGGCCGATGACGATGACCTCGCGGGTCCCGTCCGGATGAGTCACGGCGCAGACGACGTTCTTCAGCGTATCGGCGGCGGTCCATTCGCGGTCCTCCCGCGGATGATTCGCGTTCGCCGCGGCCACGAGGGTCTCGATCGTCGGAGTGTCGGGGGTGTCCTCGACATGGGCGGCGGGCGTGCCCTCATAGGGAATCGGATCGGGCACGATCGAGGTCACGGCCTCGACGTTGGCGGCGTAACCGCCGGCGGAGCGGACGAAGGTGTCCTCGCCGACCTCGGAGGGGTAGATGAATTCCTCGGTGCCGGATCCGCCCATCGCTCCCGGGGTCGCCTCGACCGGCAGGCAGGGCAGTCCGAGGCGGGCGAAGGCGCGCAGGTAGGCCACGCGCATGGCCTCGTAGGAGGCGTCGAGGCCGGCGTCGTCGACGTCGAACGAGTAGGCGTCCTTCATGATGAATTCGCGGCCGCGCAGCAGACCGGCGCGGGGCCGGGCCTCGTCGCGGTACTTCGTCTGGATCTGGTAGATCGACAGGGGCAGATCCTTGTACGAGGAGTAGAGGTCCTTGACCAGGAGGGTGAAGACCTCCTCGTGGGTGGGGGCGAGGATGTAGTCGTTGTCACGACGGTCCTTGAGGTGGAACAGGTCGGGGCCGAAGGCCTCCCAGCGGCCGGAGGTCTTGTAGGGGTCGGCGGGCAGCAGTCCCGGGAAGTGGACCTCCTGGGAACCGGCGAGCGCCATCTCCTCGCGCACGATGGCCTCGATCTTGCCGAGCACGGCCAGTCCCAGCGGCAGCCACGTGTAGATCCCCGGTGCCTGCCTGCGGATGTATCCGGCGCGGTGCAGCAGTCGGTGGCTGGCCACCTCGGCGCCGACCGGGTCCTCCTTCTGGGTTCGCACGAACAGGGACGACATGCGCAGGGCCATAGGTGTTTCTCCTCAACTCGTCAGGACTCAGATCGAACACTATCGCACGCGGGCGGGCCGCGGGAATCCGGAGCGGAGCGGTCCGGTGTCTCGACGCGGTCGACCACGTGGGTGAGCCCGGATTCGTCACCAGGGGGAAGAGAATTAGACTGGTGGGTGCTGCGCCGAAGTCCAGCACCGGTCGGGGCCCCTGGTCCGCCGACCGGCACTCACCGACACGACGAGTCCGAGCGATACGAAGAGCATGCCTGATCAGAGTCAACTCACGCAGTTCCCGCGGCCGTCCGTGGCGGTCGACACCGCGGTCCTCTGCCCTGTGCCCGGCCGTGGTCTGCATGTTCTCCTCACCCATCCCGGCGATGGGGTGTGGCAGCTGCCGGGGTCGATCCTGCGTCCGCAGGAGCGCCTCGCCGAGGCGGTCGCCCGGTGCCTGCGCGAGAAGGCCCGGCTGGTCGATCGGGCGCCGGTCCAACTGCATGTGTTCGACCAGCCCGACCGCGACGATCGCGGCTGGGTGATCTCCGTGGCCCACCTCGATGTGCTCTCGGCCGGTGACGTCGGCCTCGCCCGGACCGGTGACGACGGCGTGCCCGAGTCC
>Ga0209487_1001517_pt1 | contig 19578 bp, 11 predicted proteins | sample Poulit2012_FD_187524 | JGI IMG/M metagenome (GOLD analysis project Ga0209487, IMG submission 187524) | Agricultural soil microbial communities from Georgia to study Nitrogen management - Poultry litter 2012 (SPAdes) (version 2) | ecosystem: Environmental > Terrestrial > Soil > Agricultural land...
ATATTAGTACCAAATAAAACACAGCCCAAATTCAAGGATGAAAATGGGAAGTGGAAAGGGATTAAATATGCAACAGCCCAAGAACGGGAGCGTATGAAGTCAGGTGATATAGAGAAAAGGGAAGGCAAGATGTACTTTAGTAAAGGGAGTGTATTTGATGTTTCCCAAACGAATGCTAAAGCAAGTGATTTACCAGAAATATTTCCTAACAAATGGATGGAAGGAAGTGTAATAAACTATCAAGCAATGCTAGAGGCTATGCAAGAAGTAGGAAATAATTTAGAAGTAACGATTGGTGGCCCAATGGAGGAATTAGGATCTGCAAAAGGGGCTTATTATTATGGGATGGGAGATAAAAAGAATCATATAGGATTGAATCCTCGAAATGGAGAGCTGCAAAACGTAAAGACATTACTTCATGAATTAGCGCATGCAAAATTACACAGTACAAAAGAGAAACATATGAATCTTTCTTCAGGGGAAAAAGAGTTTCAAGCAGAAATGACAGCATATGCAGTAGCTTCATATTTTGATGTAGATACAAGTGATTATTCTTTAGGATATCTTGCGCACTGGACAAAAGGGAAGGAGCTACAAGATAAAGCAAGATTGTTGGAAGAAGTGCGTGAAGCATCTGTTGAGTTTATTGAGATAATGGAACCCGAACTGATGAAGGAGCAAGTAAAGGATAAAAACGGTGAAAAAGCGCTGTTTTTACGAGCAGTGCAAGATAGAAAAGATACGTCTGAATTACTAGAAGTAAATAAAGAAGGAATGGAATACGTTATTGATAATAGAGACGAAGAATATACTAAAGGTTTGTACTATCATATAGACGGTGAAGTTGTTGTTGGAGTAGATAATTCAACGAATGAAGCTTGGGCAGAAGAGTTTGATCATGTGGTAAAGTGTAAAGCGTGGTTAAAGCGAGATGATTTGGAGGTTGGAAAACCACAAATATTCATTGAATGGTCAGAGGCACCAGAATTGGCGTCTGATTCAATGATGGACTTTGCAAAAGGTAATGAAGTAATGGAGAAGTTGGAAGAGAAATATCAGGGTGACACAGGATATTATAAAACACGATATCATATTGTATTTCCTGAAAGCAAAAATTCAAAGATGCAGGTTGTTAGTATGGATCGGTTAGATATCGGTGATGGGGAATTTTTAAACCCTTATCATCAGGTACGAAAAGAAGGCAATTTCACTGAAGAGCAGCAAATGATGCTTGAGAGTGCTTTTTATGATTACTTACTTGAAAACGAGAAAGATGATTTGGATGAATGGTTGAAGGGGAGAAATGAAAAAGGAAAATCTCAAGTAGTTGATTTGAATATGGCATAAGAAGCTCATAGGTATTGAAATAATCAAGAGAAGGAGACAACTTTTTTAATGAAACATGGTATAATAATATATAACAAATACGAACAGATGATTATTTGGTTCGGGGGTATTGAATAAAGATGAAGAAAAGTCACAAAAAAACAACCGTAGCTTCTCTGTTTGCAGGAGTTGGCGGGATTGATAAAGCATTTGAACAAGTAGGGGCGGAAATTGTTTGGGCAAATGAACTAGATAAAAATGCTTGTAAAACTTACAGAGAAAATTTTCAACATATATTAATTGAAGATGATATTAGAAATATAAAAGAAGAAGAAATGCCTAATACAGATATTTTAACTGCAGGATGGCCTTGTGTCGCCTTTTCAGTTGCTGGAAATAGACATGGGATGAAATACCAATGTAAAGAGTGCGGTTATGAACATGGAGTTACCTACGACGAGTATATTTATGGAGCAACTTGTCCAGAGTGTGGTGGTAGTACTGATGCTATTGACCCGCGTGGCACACTGTTTTTTGATGTAATACGATTTATTCGTGCAAAAAAACCCAAAGCAATATTTTTAGAAAATGTAAAAAACCTTAAAGGTCATGATAAAGGTAATACATTTATGGTAATCGAGGAAATGCTAAAAGATAGCGGATATCACTTTGAAAGCAGAGTGTTTAACACAATGGATTATGGAGATATACCGCAAAATAGAGAGAGGATTTTTATAGTTGGTTTCCGGGATAGAGAAGTATTAGAGAACTTTGAATGGCCAGATCCTATTGAACTAACTAGATCAATAGACGATATACTTGATCGCGAAGTCAAACAAGATGATTCTTTTTATTATACTGAGGAATCCCAATATTATCAGATGCTTAAAGAGGCAATGAAGAACAGGGATACTGTTTATCAGATTAGAAGAGTATATGTTAGAGAGAATCAAAGCAATGTTTGTCCAACCCTAACTGCCAATATGGGTACTGGAGGGCATAATGTGCCACTTATAATAGATGATTGGGGTTTTAGAAAACTAACACCTAAAGAAACATTTAAGTTCCAAGGGTTTCCAGTAGATGATGACTTTATCGTACCTGTTGATATGGCAAAGAGTCACTTATACAAACAAGCAGGGAACGCTGTATCTGTTCCGGTGATTAAAAGGGTAGCGGCTAATATGCTGGATGCTCTGAGAATTTATCATCAAAATGAAGTAGATATAAAAAAAGAAGAGCAAGTTGTGTGAACCCGTATTTTACGGGTTTTTTTTATTGTAAAAATTATATAGATTGATTTATCTCTTACCTTAGTAGTTCAATAGTATGATATAATTACTTATATTATACAATTACAAAAGAGGGATAAAAATGTCTATTAAGGATTTAAGGATTTTTAATAGAGGGAATCATATTGATTTACCAGATTGGATTAAATTCTCATTTGAATTGGGTTTATATATGAATGATTATAAGTTGAAGTATAAAAAGCCACTCACAATTACTGTTTCCCTTCCTAATGAACTATATTTCCCTTTGTTTTTTGCTATGGGTATTGCGGATATACACTTTTCTAATAACAAGAAAAGTAGTCTCATAAAAAATCAAATATTAAATTTAAATCAGGGGAGTCGAATTATTTATCAAAATGGAGATACTGTTAAAAAGGGATCTGTATTAGCGGTTGAACCAAGTCCAGCATTTAAGGATGAAATGATTCTATGGATCCAAGAGGGTAAGTTGGGAACAGACAGGTTAGGTATCTCAGAAAGAGAATGGATGGATAGGGTAACCATTTTAGATGAGGAATTAACCGAAGTAAAAAGATCAAGGAAGGTAAGCCAGAAAAAACAATTAGGTTTAGAAAGCAATGCGATTCTAAGTAAGTTATACTCTTCTACTCAATTAAATAAGGTTTCATTTTATCCTGGGGATTCTTTTTATATAGTCGGTAACATGGCACAGATTAACGAAAACATTAATGAAAAACTATTTTGTTATAATAATACACTAGGGTCTATAAAAGACTTTCTCTACTTAGATAATAGCAATAGTTATACCAATGGTAAATTGTTTTCCTCAAGAATGAAAAAAAGCAATATACAAATAGACAAAGAAATACCAGTTATATATACTAATTTAAATAGTTATATTAAACAATCGAAATGCTTTCTCGAGAACCCAAGGCTTATTATTTTCAGCAGAAGTGATAATGAAAGTAGGATAATGGAAGTTCGAGAAGAAATAAAAGTCGAAATGCTTCAAGGTAATTGTGAAGTAATAACTTATGATTTAATAAACTATTTAAAAGCTAGTAATACATCTATACCAAATGGCATTGAAATGTTTGCTTGGAGGTAATGAAAAATGAATTTTAGTAATTTGTTAGAGTTATATAGCTTGAAAGGTTCTACGATTTTATTTAAACAAGTTGAGAATAAAGAGCTAACTTCATTTGCTGAAAACATAGAATCTTATCGACAAGAGATACATAATAGATACGAGAATGATGAACATTTGTTAGAAATTCTCAACTTATTACGAAAAGTATTTTTTAAGTTGCTAGGTAGTTTTTTACCATATAGTAGCATGATTAGAAATGAAACGAAAGAAGAGTTATTAAGAAGCTTCTATCAAATTAAAGATGGTTATCCGGAACTTTTTTCAAGTGTAATAGTTCATACTGCGAAATCATTCAAACAAATATCAGAAAGTAAAGAAAATAGTATGAATGAAGAATTGCAAAGATATATTAGAGACATTTTCAAAACAGAAAGCATTGCAATTGTTACAAAGAGAGCTATCACCGTGGAAGAAAAGACAATAATTAGAAATGTAAATAAAAGTGTATATAACATTCAGTTTTTTACTGAGAATAGCTTTAGAAAAGAAATAGGTATATTTGATAAGGTGGTATATATAGGGAATCCAAATTATTTTGGGGAGTATGTTAAAAATACATTTAAAGGAATTGAAATTGTTTTTTTCTCGTATGATATGTTTACTAATTCTTTAAATCCGAAGAGGTTTTTTGATGAATTATATGAAAGCGAAGTCTATAGTACAGTTTTTAATAACATTACAATTAGTAAGCCTATTCAAAGGAAGGTCACCCTCCAATTAGAAGAAAAGGAACTTTTAGATATAGCGGTAAATAAATTTATTGAAGAACAAGAAGTCTCAGGGAAATATACACAAGACAATGTGGAAGCATGTATTGTGTATTTGGAAAATAATCGTTTTCTTTTTGTGCCTAGGGATTCGAAAATTCGCATTTTCATTCCTGACGAAAAACATACATTCATCCAGCAAGTTAGTTTTAAAGATATTGAGGAAGATGATTTTATAATAATCAGAAATGAAAGAGATACAAAATTGATTGCCGAAGTAGCTAATCAAATATTAGAATCAAAAGCAGAACATTACAGAATGCTACAAAATGAATGGAAAGTTAGATTGCGTGAAATAGTTCAAAAGAATGGGTTGAGTAATACAAGCAAGATGTTAAGTGAAAAGTATTATTTGAAAACTGCTTCAATAGCCTCGATAAGATCTTGGTGTGGTGAAGATTCAATTTGTCCAACCGAATTATCTAAACTTCTTAGGGCGTTAAACTATGATGATACTACTATTAAAGAAATCCATAGTAGTATGAGAGAAATTAGAAGCGCCCATTTAAAAGCTGGAAGACTAATAACTGACAAACTAATGAGTGAAATATCAATTGATTTTGTTAAAGAACTACAAGAACAAGGTTTTTATAATTTCACATCAAAAGAGTTTGATGGAGCTTCATTCAATATTGAAAGAATTGTTTCAATAAAAGATTCTAGATATACAATTGCATCGTATAACCTGATGAAACCAATAGAAATAGATTGAAAACCGAAAGGGGCTATTATTGACATGGAAATAACTTTAGATCAATCATTAAAAAATAGACAGAAGGTTTTGGATAATGTGAAGGAAGAAATAATAGGTCCCGACCAAATGAGGGATCACTATGTAAAGTTTAATCCAATAGGCACAACTGAATTTTCATCTAGGAATGAATTGTACACACCTTACTTTCATGAAGTTGGAGGAGTTAAAGAAGAAATTTTACAAAGGGAGACACCTATTCAACGATATGTGAGTGGTTTGCTATATCCATTAGGGATTAATGAGGAAGGGGAAAATTCACTAGAAATTCCCATGGACAAAACGTCACTTGAAGAAGATACGGATAAACTGGAAAAGCTTTTTGAATTACAAGAAGGCATTGAAAATACCGAGGATGATGGTGAAATAGAATTATTTCCACAAAGTAATGATTATGTACCGTCGGCGATGGGATTGACATTTTGTGTAGCCAAACATACGCCAAGTTTAAAGGTACGAATTACAGGCGGTAGTTATACGCCACATAATGTAAGGGTGAAAGGGGAAAGTAAAACAGTTAAATGGTGGTTAAGAGAAACGGTGAAGGGTGTCTGGAATATTGAATTGAGGGAACTATTCTCAAAAAAACAGATGGAAACTAATGTTGAGTTGAGAAATGAAAAGAAACAAAAGATTAGTAAGTATAATATTCAATTTCAAGCACGCCTTCGTGTGGTTAATGATAAATTTATTATTACAGTTAGCGTTACTAATCGAACAGAAATAAAAGGGAGAAGTAAATCAGAATTAATATTGTTTCAATCAACAATGAATGTGGAAACTCCCCAAAATTATTCATTTTCTACATATCCAAAGCAATACCAAATGCATAAAAACTTTAATGAGGAGGAAGAGATAACAGAATTACTATATAGAAATGAATCCGTCTATGCATTCGGACATGGGTGTGCAGCACATTGGGAAGAGCATAACGCTTCCCAAGTAAATGAAATATGTACTACATTTTTGCCAGAATATGAAACATTGAGTATGACACCAAACGTTATGGTGAAACAGGGATTTGATGAAGTTGAACTTCAAATAAAAATGAGTGATCTCGCAGGATTATCTTCAAAAGAGCACCCCAAAAAAATACTTAATCCTTTAATAAATAGTTATAGTGAATGGATTATTCGTAAGAGGAATGAAATAACTAGTAATGTACCAGATCCCTTACAGCAAGTAGCCAGAAAAAACATAGAGCTATGCGAAGAAAGTTTAAAAAGAATGAAAAAAGGGCTTGTGTTTCTAGAGGATGATCAAGTTCTAAAAGCCTTTCGTTTTGCTAATCTAGCTATTCTTTTACAACAAGTTAACGGTAAAGAAAAACGTACAGGAAATTTTGAGAATAAACAAGTTTTATTCAATAAGTCATTTGAAGAAAATACAAATAATGAGATAAATTTAAAAAATGCTGATAATTCATGGAGAGCCTTTCAGATTGCATTTTTATTACTCTCAATAGAGTCATTTGCAAACGAAAAGTCTGAATCAAGAGAAATTGTGGATTTAATTTGGTTTCCAACTGGAGGAGGGAAAACAGAGGCTTATTTAGGTGTAGCTGCATTCCAAATGACTCTTAGACGTCTTAGAGATCCTATGGATGCTGGGGTTGATGTAATAATGAGATATACATTGAGACTTCTTACTGCTGACCAGTTTCAGAGGTCTTCAAGACTTATTTGTTCTTTGGAGTATATAAGGAAAGGCAATTCAAAGATATTAGGAGAAATCCCATTTTCTATTGGTATATGGGTAGGATCAAAAACAACGCCAAACAATAATAAAAATGCAAGTATTAATCTTAGTAAATTACAAAAAGGCACTAAGGATGCTCAAGAGTTTATAGTTAATAGTTGTTCTTGGTGTGGGGCAAGTTTAGGGTATTATAAAGAGAATAACAGTAAAAAGCAACATTACTTAGGATATAAAATGCAAAATAATAAATTAATGTTGTATTGTCCGGATAAAAATTGTCCTTTTCATGAGGAGCTACCAATTTATATTGTTGATGAAACAATTTATGAAAAAAGGCCAACATTTCTAATTGGAACTATTGATAAATTTGTTCAATTAGTTTGGAAACCAGAAGCAAGGTCATTATTTGGAATTGATTGGTCTGGAAATAAATTTGTAAATCCACCATCACTAATAGTCCAAGATGAATTACATTTAATATCAGGTCCTTTAGGTACCTTAGCTGGTTTATTTGAAGCGTTAATAGAGGAGTTATGTCTGAAAAATATTGATGGTAGAATAGTTAAGCCTAAAGTAATAGCAGCCACTGCTACTATTAAACAATTTGAAGAACAAGCACTAGCACTGTTCGGTCGAGAAAAAGCAAGGTTATTTCCTAGTTCAGGATTAGATCACGATGATTCATTTTTTGCCACACCTGCAATTAATGAAAGAACAGGAAAGCCTATGCCAGGTAGGAAATATGTAGGAGTTTATACTCAAAATGTGAAAATTATGATGTCACAGGTCATGTCATTTTCATCTATTCTTCAATCTATGAACGAAATTGAAGATAGTGAGAAAGATCCATATTGGACTTTATTAGCTTTTTACAATACACTCCGAGAGTTGGGAGCTGGTCTTACTTTGGCTCAAACAGATATATCACAATATTCCACTTCCATGTCTATGAGAAAAGGAATTAAAAATACGAGATACATTAATAACTATTTAGAATTGACATCAAGAAAACAAAGCCATGAGATTTCTAAAACGATAGATAATCTAAAGGTAAATTATAGTCCTAAAAAGAATCGCAAGAATTCTGCTATTGATTTATGCCTGGCATCAAACATTATAGAGGTTGGAGTAGATATAGATCGATTATCTATTATGGCAATTGTAGGACAGCCTAAAATGACAGCTCAATATATTCAAGTAAGTGGGCGGGTAGGACGTCGCTGGTGGGAAAGACCGGGATTAATATTTACTTTGTATTCAAATACAAAATCAAGAGATAAGTCTCATTTTGAACACTTCAGAGAATACCATCAAAAGCTTTATGCTCAAGTAGAACCTACAAGCGTTACACCTTTTTCCGACTCATGTTTAGACAGAGGTTTACATGCAATAATTATAGGTTTTTTACGGCAGGCATTAAGTGAAGATATTGCACAAACTCCTGATTGGAGAGAAATAGAGAGGGTTTTAAATGATCGAATTGTTCCTTTCTATAATCGACTTTTGAATAGAGCAGAATTAATTGACCCTGAGCAAGTTGAAGAGTTGAAAGGTAGATTTATTAATATACTCAAGCGACTTGAGAATGGGCATTATACCTCATGGGTTGTGGATCCCAAAGTTGAAGGCTATATGTATTCTGCTGGAACGAATATACCAAAGTTATTAAAGAATAAAGCAGAACCTATGATTAATTCTATGAGAAATGTTGATTCTGAAGCTAGAGGTTTAATTGTTTCCTTATATAATACTAACTCGGAAGAAAAAAGTTGGGAGGGGTTATTTTCATGAAAGACTTACCTTTAAGAATAGGACAACTTATTACCTCTTTTGGTCCGGGCTCTCTTGTAGTTAATCCTGAGGGGGAGTCTGCAATGGTGGGTTCATTGGACAAGTGGTATTACGATAAAAATGAATTTCCTATTAAAGAATTAGATGAATATGAGATTCATGAACCTAGATTAAGGTCAATATTAAATGTTGATAAATTACTACAGCCTCCTGATTATAGAGCAGGTTATAAATACAAAAATGCTGGTAGTGCATTTCAACAAACAAATACAGATATATATATACCTCTCTTACGCTTTCCAACATGGCATTATTGCCCTATTTGTAAAACTTTAAATCAATCAGAAATGTCGAAAAGAACTAGTTGGTTATATTGTAAAGAGTGTAAGAATCAAAGGAAAATGATACAGGTCCCGTTTGTGATGGTCTGTAAAAATGGCCATCTATCCGATTTTCCGTGGAGAGAATGGATTCATAAGGACGAAAACACTACTTGCGAAGGAGAAATGAGTTTAATCAGCACTGGCGGTGCTACATTAGATTCACTCAAAGTGAAATGCGAATGCAATAAAGAAAGATCGCTAAGGGGTGTTATGACACGTAAGATGAACGAGAGTGACGAAGAAGAGGAAGGTATAAGTGAATTAAGTAAAATGTTGAATGAAAATGGCGAAATCTATCAATGTCCCGGGCATAAACCATGGCATGGTTCATTAGAGGAAAAAGAAAAGTGTTCATGTTATCCAGTGGCGGTATTAAAGAATTCTATAAATGTATACTATCCAAAAACTATTAGTGCAATTTATTTACCAGGTGAAAACCAAAGTGTTGAAGCACTTATTAATATGTTTGAAAGAAGTGGTGTTACTACTTCTTTGTTAAATATAACTGATAGGATCAGTCAAAAAATTGAAATGGTTAAAAAAATGTGTCCTCCTGAAGTTTTAGACTACAATGATGAAGATATTGAACTTGCTCTCCTTTACATGGAAAAGGGTGGCGAACGGACGAAAGAAATAATAGGATCTAAAAATACTGAAAAGGAATTAAGAAAAAAAGAGTTTAAGGTTTTGGTCCAAGGTGTGGAAACCGATAATTTAAAAGTTAGAGAAGAATGGGAAAGTAATCAAGTAGAAAGCAGTGATATAACAACTTATTTCAATCTTATTAATAGAGTAACCAAATTAAAGGAGACTATTGCCTTAATAGGATTTAATAGGCTATCTATTAATAATGAAGTGACGATGGCAGATCAGGTAGCGAATGGAAAGAAATTATTATTTAGGAATTCAAATTCATCCAAAAATAATTGGTTACCTGCATATAAGGTTTTTGGTGAAGGGATTTTCTTTACCTTAAATACAGAAGCATTGCGGATATGGGAACAAAAAAAAGAAGTTCTAATGTATTTTGAAAGGTTACAAACTAGGGTTAAGAAAAAGAAAGGTATATATATTGATGAATCAATTATAAAACCCAAAAACGTTTTATTGCATACATTGTCTCACATTATAATTGATGAACTTGCACTCACATGTGGTTATAATGCTAGCTCTATTCGTGAGCGTATATATATAGATGATGAACAAAGCGGTGTTTTAATATATACATCATCAGGAGACATTGATGGTACCTTGGGTGGACTTGTTAGAATGGGAAAGAAAGAGAATTTCTTTCCTGTAGTTTACCAAGCTATTGAAAGGGCTAGATGGTGTAGTTCGGATCCCGTATGTTCCGAAATAGGTAAAACTGCAGGACAAGGCATTAATAATTTAAACGGTGCAGCATGTCATAGTTGCTCTTATCTACCGGAGACTTCTTGTGAGCTAGGAAATCTGTTATTAGATAGGACGTTATTAATTGATCCAGAGATCGGTTTTTTTAATGAAAGTAAAATTTAACTTTACAAAAGGCATTTAAAAAGTGCCTAAACAAGTCATTTATTACGAAGATATATTTACAATACAAGCAAGTTATTGTGTCACTTAGTAAACGGGGTGAATTTATGTTTTCCGCTTGGAAAAAATTTAATAAAGATAGGCAGCAAGAGTATATTGAATATTTAAAGATATTTGGGGCGATTTCTGGTCTTTTTAAAGATGTTACAGAGGGGGCTAATGCAAACAAGCCATATTTATATTATCGAAATCATGAACAGCTTTTTGCAAAAGTGTTTAATGTTGAAGATCTAACACGTAAAGATTCGGCATTTGATGCTGTAGCTAAATTTGAAGATCAGCGAATAGGTGTTGGTTTAAAGACTTGGATTCATACAAGGGATTTAACTTATCAAAAGATTGCTGAATTTAATAAAGTTGCTCCCACTGAATTTGCCCCTCTTATAGAAAATAAAGAATATGAACAATTGATATATAAAGTGTCAGAACTAAGAAATGAAAGAATCAAACTAGATCAACGTCAATATAATACGCATTATGAAATTTATCATAATGTCACTCGCGATGATAATCAGATGAATATTATGGAAACGAGCTATGATTTGGTACAGCTTGATTCGTTAAAATTAAAGAATCAAAATGGGAAAACTTATACGTTTACAGATGGTTTAAATATGTACAAGTTTTATGCAAGTAAAAGTGTGCTTTTAAAGGAATTTGACGCATCTAAAAACAATGTATTAAAGAGAATACCTATCGTACAATTTGATGATCCATTTGAATTATTAAGAATGATTCAGTTACCGGTTCAGACAAAAGAAGAGAGTAAAGATGTAATTTATTTACCGATTTATTCTGATGTCAAAATGAAGGTGGAAGAAAAGTCAGGATTTAATGCATGGAATGCGGCGTCAAAAACTAAAGGAAGTGGTATTTTACGTCCAGAATTTGAAGCTTATATTCCAATACCTAAATGGATTCATCATACTTATCCAATGTTTTTTGGATTTGATGCACTTAACAAAATAGAAAGAAATAGTGCACTCCCATTCAATCTACAGCTACCAGATGATAGAAAAATCAAAGCTATTGTTACTCAAGATGACGGAAAGAGTTTACAGACTAATCCGCAGAGTATTCTTGGAAAGTGGATTTTACATGATGTATTGGGCTTGCAACCACGAGAGTTATTAACGATGGATCACTTAACAAAGCTCGGTGTGGATTCTTTGAAAGTAACAAGAATAGATGATAGAAACTTTAAAATTGAGTTGGCTGATACGAATGCATTCGAAAATTGGAAGATAGAAATTGAAGAAAAAATAAGAGCAAGTGGATGTAGGATGCCCAAGTTAAGGCCAACTTTACTAGAAGCAGAGTAGGATGAGTAAAACTTGAAAGTAGACAAGATACATCAACAAACATTAAAAAAATTTAATGCTTTAAAGGGACAAACATTAACAGGACGTGGACCAATTAAAGGTATAAAAACAGGAGGGTTAGTTGCCCCAGATAAATATGTTCATCATGAACATATTATGCATGATTTAATTAGAGGGTTTTATAAGCCGGCAAAGAAGCCTTACCTTTTATCATATCAAGCAACAGAATCCAAAGATAATTACGGAGAACAAATTAGATGGATTAATAAGATTCAATATTCATATGAGGTTATCGAGATGCATCCTCCAAATAGTCCTAAAGATAACAGGAAGAAAAGCGACATAAATGCTGCTCGTTATAATATGGAGCATCAAATACCGTTGGGGATCTTATGGAAAAAAGAGAAGGGAATAAATACGGTACTTGGTTTAGGAGTTATTACAAGAGAAAGAGACGATGGTGTATTCATAGTTAAGCCATATGAAATGGTAATGCAAGAAGAGATATGTAGTGTAATAAATGATAGTGAAAATCCTGAGGAATTGTTAACGGAAGTGTTGAAAGAAGTTAAACAAAGGTATGGTCAAGGGAAGTTTCGTGAGAAGCTAAAGGAAAACTTTAGCACTTGTGCAATATGTGAGATTAGCAGGGATTATTCAATTGCAAGCCATATTAAACCATGGTCTGTTTCTAACCATGAAGAAAGATTGGATGAAGATAATGGTTTATTGCTTTGTCCGAATCATGATTATTTGTTTGATAACGGGTTAATTACGTTCGATGATAAAGGAGGTATAATAATCTCTACTAAGTTAGAAGAACATCAAATAAAGGAATTCGAAATTAAAAAGTCAGCAGTTGTTGTGTTAAACGACGGAACTAGGGAGTACATGGCATATCATCGAGAAAAGATATTTGAATAATTCATTTCGTGTTTAAAATTAGGTGTGGACAATTAAGTTGGTGACGGATAATGAACACTTCTTTATTGATATTTAGTAGTTTTAATTGTCAGTGTGCTAAGTGATAAACGTTTTGCATAACTTAGTTACTTAATCAATAATTATTGTAAAGAAGAGTATTTACTTAAATAAATCAGTGGAAAATAATACTAAAGTCAATCGTTAATATTGCAACATGACTGATATGGTATGAAAAAGTAACAAATCACAATAAAAGTAGAGTCAAAAAATGTTTTCTTGTAATTGACAATTCGGCTTCATTTAAAAAGGGTATAGATATCAATTATCTTTATAAAATAATGTGCAAAAATAAATAATTATATTAGGAAAAACCCTAAATTAATTATGGAAATTACATTTATAATTATCCTGAAGATTTAACTACTTTAATATAACATCTAGGTTAACTAATAAAAACTTCGACAAAATCACGTGGTGAACGTACATGTACAGGGCTAACGCTTGTTTGGTAACGTTGTTCCGGTCCAATCTACTTCTGAAATTTTCAATGTTGTGTAATCACGGTGATACTTCGCGATGATATATTTTTCGGCTACAACCCTAAATTTTTTCAATAGGGATATACCAAGCCCCCTGTATCGACTGAGTTATGCCTATAAATCATTGCCATGTATATTTGGTATACGGGTGATTTTATTAAGAAAGGTAAATTGTTTCTGGAAAGATTGGTTAATCCCCCACAATCACTGGTAAAAATGATCGCAAGTTATGGTGCAAATCAAAGGCAATATTCAATTCAAAGCGATCTATAGAAATCATGAAATTGATTCAAAAATTAACAAAGTCATTAAATATTACGATCCTATTCGTCACACAGGAGGAGTTGTTGCAATATACAAATAGAGTGATTAGGATGAAAGGTTATAGCTTAATTGAAGAGAGTGCGTAATAAAAGCCTGCTAGGTATGCCGATCGAACATCGGATCCTTAGTAGGCTTTTGCATTTCATCATACAGATTTATCGGCACATCTCTATAACATTTAGTTTTCTTAATTACATATTGTGGCGTTGTGGCTGTATTTGTAATTATGAAATTGATTCACTAGATTAAGAAAAAACCTACGAATAAATTGCAACAGCAAAAGAACTACCTACATATATTATAGATAGTGTGCTACTTACTTTAATTTAATAGTTGAATTAGAGTTTATTTTTGATTTCTTTAAACACAATGTTTTTTGAAGGTGGGTGATATATCTTTTTTAGACGGAGTATTCAGAAACTTCCGTAAATGTATTGACAACTTTAATTTCTCCAGCTAGAATGGTGTTAAATATAGAAATGGACGTTTCTAATATAGAAACAGGGGAAAATTTAATAATTAAATTCGTTTCTATTAATTTGAAGGGAGTTTTTAAAGAATATGATAAATGAAGCTAATATATTAAAAACATTAGATAAAGGTCTAGTTGTTGTATTATATTTAGCACAAATAGATAGATCTATATCAGTTACGGAGCTATCTAAAAGCATATCAATTAATAAATCAACAGTATTTAAAATTTTAAAAACACTACAAAAAAGAGGGTTTGTACTACAATTTGAGAATGAAAAATATGGTCTACGTACAGAAATTTTTCAAATGATAGTTGATCAAAGTTGTTTTAATCCAAGTTTACAACGTGTAGCCCGATTTGAAATCGAAAAACTATCTGAGTATTGTGAGGAAACAATCACATTATCATCATTAGTAGGTTCCAAAGTACAATGCGTAGATAAAATTGATAGTAGTGTTACAGTTCATGTTACACATAAAATTGGTCGATATTCTCCCTTATATGCAGCAGCCACCGGGAAAGCAATATTGGCGTTTTATTCGGATGATAGTTTAAGAGAATATATAGAAGAAACCCCTCTCAAATCATATACAAATCAAACAATTACTTCTGTCGAAGAATTAACTTCAGATTTAAAAAGTATTCGTGATAGAGGTTTTGCAATCAGTAATGGAGAACTGGACTTGGGTGTAAGTGGAGTAGCGGCGCCAATCTTCCAAGCTAATAATATGGTGATAGGTGCAGTTAGTATATGGGGATTAACGCAGGGTATGCCAAATACAAAATTAAGTGAATATGGAAGTTTTGTAAAAAGCACAGGATTGAGAATTTCTGAAAAGCTTGGATATGCAACAAAATAAAATTATTAAGATTAAAAATACTAAGGTAAAAAAAGAAGGGATGAATTGAATTGTCAAAAGGAAGAAGTGTTACCCCAAAAAAAGGTCTCGAATTAGAGTGTAAAGGTTGGGAGCAAGAAGCTGCTTTACGCATGTTATATAATAATTTAGACCCCGAAGTCGCGGAAAAACCGGGTGAACTTATTGTCTATGGAGCGTCAGGAAAAGCTGCTCGTAATTGGGAATCATTTGACGCAATTGAGAAAGAATTAAAAGAACTAGAAAACGATGAAACTCTGTTAATTCAATCGGGTAAACCGGTAGGAGTATTTAAAACTTTTGTGCATTCACCTAGAGTGATATTATCAAACACTGTAATCGTTCCAAAGTGGGCAACTTGGGATCATTTTAATGAGCTTGACCAAAAAGGACTTATGATGTATGGCCAATATACTGCCGGAAGTTGGAATTATATTGGCACACAAGGGATTTTACAAGGTACATTTGAAACATTTGGGATCATCGCAGATAAGCATTTTAATGGAACCTTAAAAGGCACTTTAACATTAAGTGGTGGGTTAGGTGGCATGAGTGGAGCACAACCTTTATCTGTCACGATGAATGATGGAGTTATTATTGTAGCAGAAGTGGATAGGGCAAAAATTGAAAGAAGGATCAAAACAAAATATTGTGACATGATGACAGAATCCATAGACGAAGCTATTGAATTAGCAACTAATGCAAAAGAAGAAGGTAAAGCTTTATCGATTGCAGTTTTAGGTAATGCTGCAGAAGTGGCCCAAAAATTATTGCAAAAAGACGTTCAAGTAGATATTGTTACTGACCAAACCTCAGCGCATGACCCGATGAATGGATATTATCCAATTGGATACGATTTGCGGGGAGCTGATGAATTAAGAAAAAGCAGCCCTGAAAAATATTTAAAGGAATCAAAAAAATCAATTGTCCAGCATGTTGAGGCTATGTTGTCTTTCCAACAAAAGGGAGCTATTGTATTTGACTACGGAAACAATATTCGTCAAATTGCAAAGGATGAGGGGGTCGAAAATGCTTTTGATTTCCCTGGATTTATACCTGCCTATATTAGGCCACTTTTCTTTGAAGGTAAAGGTCCTTTCAGATGGATAGCATTATCTGGTGATCCAAACGATATATATAGAATTGATGATTTAGCGAAAGAGTTATTTCCAAATAATAATACGCTACATAAATGGCTTGATTTAGCACAAGAAAAGGTAGCTTTTCAAGGTTTGCCTGCTAGGGTTGCATGGTTAGGTTATGGTGAACGAAAAAAAATAGGAATAGCAATAAACGAATTGGTGAAATCTGGAGAATTAAAAGCCCCAATTGTTTTTGGAAGAGATCATTTAGATTCAGGTTCTGTTGCTGCACCAAACAGAGAAACAGAAAGCATGAAGGATGGATCAGATGCAGTAGGTGATTGGCCCGTATTAAATGCGTTATTAAATACTGCGTCGGGAGGATCTTGGGTATCATTTCACCATGGTGGTGGTGGTGGAATGGGGTATTCTTTAACAGCTGGTATAGCTGCAGTAGCAGATGGAACTGATTTAGCATATGAGCGACTGGAGCGAGTGCTAACAACAGATCCTGGAACAGGGGTAATAAGACATGCGGACGCAGGGTATGATGGAGCAATAGAGTTTGCGAAAGAGAAAAATATTATAATTCCATTAAAAAGGTGATGTTATGCAATTTGATACGTTAATTATAAATATTGGAGAATTACTACCAATGGAAAATAATGGTCCAATTAAAGGAGAATTGATGAAAAATCTGCACACACTTGAAAATGTAGCTATAGGAATTAAAGAAGGATATGTTGCTTGGGTTGGTTTAATGGGAGAGGTAAAAAACTTTAATTCAAAGCAAACTATCGATGCAGAAGGAAAGTTAGTGACTCCTGGATTAGTCGATTCTCATACTCATTTAGTTTACAGTGGATCACGTGAAAAAGAATTAGTTTTAAAACAAAAAGGCGCATCATATTTGGAAGTTTTAAATAATGGTGGGGGCATATTGTCAACTGTTAGATCTACTCGTGATGCGACTGAAGGAGAGTTAGTTAATAAAACATTATCTCATTTAGATAGGTTTTTAGAGCATGGTGTTACAACTTTAGAAGCCAAAAGTGGATATGGATTGGAGATAATAACTGAGATAAAACAATTAAAAGTAGCAAAAGAATTGCAAAAAAGACACCCCATTGATATTGTATCTACATTTTTAGGAGCACATACAATTCCTCCTGAATATACAGATAATGCTTCTGAATATTTAGATTTGTTAGAAGAAACACTTGAGTTAATAAAGGAAGATAATCTCGCCGAATTTGTAGATATTTCAGTAGAAAAAGATATGTTTTCTATAGAAGAAGCGAAGAAATATCTGGAATGGGCTAAAAAGAAGGGCTTAGGATTAAAAATGCATTGTGAACAGTTTAGTTCGATTGGAGCAATAGATCTAGCTATAGAATTAGACGCAATAAGTGTTGACCATTTGGAAGTTACCTCTCATAAAGATATTCAGCAATTAGCTAAATCAACCTTAATAGGAATTGTATTACCTGGAGTTAGCTTTTATTTAGGATTACAATATGCAGATGCAAGAAATATAATTGATAATGGTGGGGCTATTGCAATATCAACAGATTTTAATCCGGGGAGTAGTGTTACAGAAAATTTACAGTTAATTATGTCTATAGCAGCATTAAAAATGAATTTATCACCCTCAGAAATATGGCATGCTGTTACTGTGAACGCAGCACATGCAATAGGGAGAGGAGAAGAAGCAGGAGCAATAATGGTCGGGCGACCAGCAGACATCGTAATATGGAATGCATTTAACCACATGTACATCCCTTATCATTATGGAATCAATCATACAAACACAGTGTTAAAAAAAGGTAATATAGTCTACGAAAGGGTATGAAAATAATGCAGAATATAAGACATTTAAAGCCCCACGGAGAAGAAAATTTCATCGATAGTTATAGTACTAAAGCAAAAGAATTAATCACGTTAGATATTAAAGAAAATACGGATTTTATCATGGTAGGGTTACCACTTTCTAAAACATCAATAAGTCATTCGGGAGCATCTTTGGCTCCTGAGTATATAAGAGATGCATTTTCAAACTTTACTAATTATGCAATCTCCGATCAAAAAGAAATAAAGAATAAAATATTAGATCTTGGAGATATCAAGATGCATCCGACGGAGATTATCCAGAATCAACAGGCTATATATGAAGGTGTTATTGATGTAATAAATAAATATCCACAATCAAATTTTTTCTTCCTGGGGGGTGATCACTCTGTTACTTACTCAACCATTAGGGCAGTGGCCGAAAAAAGTAAAAATATAGGAGTAATTCAATTTGATGCACATTTAGACTTAAGAAATCCTAAAGATGGAGGACCTACAAACGGTACACCGTTTAGGCGATTGATAGAAGATAAATTAATAAAAGGTTCTAATCTCGTACAAATTGGGATAAGAGATTTTGCAAATTCACAAATATATCATAATTTTGCGAAAAAGAATGATGTAAGAACTTATACAATGGAGGATGTTAGAAAGGAAACACTAATTGAAATATTAACTAAAGAGCTGAATCTATTATCTGAAAGTTCGGACGAAATCTATTTATCGGTAGATATTGACTCTATCGACCAAGCATTTGCTCCAGGATGTACTGCAATAGGGCCGGGCGGTTTAACGCCACAAGAGTTATTACAAGGAATAGATCTTGTAGCAAAGAATCAGAAGGTGAGAGCTATTGATATCGTGGAAATAGAACCAACGTTAGACTTTAGAAATATGACGAGTAGAATTGCAGTAAATATTTTATTATATTTTATGAAAGGAAAAATATTCGGTTAAAACATTGAAGTATAAAGAAGTTAATAAAAAGTTAATTTAAATGACAGATGAGAGGAGATTTTATAATGATAGTACTTGATGGTGATAATGTAACAATAAAGGAGATAGAAAAAGTTTTATTTCAGAGTCATTCAGTAAAGGCTTCTGACGAGAGTTGGAATAAAGTAAAAAGTAGTCGTAAAGTTGTTGAAGATATAACTGATGAGGGTAAAGTAGTTTATGGGGTAACTACTGGATTTGGTAAAATGAGTGATGTATTAATAGATAGTAAAGATACAGAAAAATTGCAATTAAATTTAATTAGAAATCACTCTAGTGGTGTAGGAGAGCCGTTTTCGGAAGTTGTTAGTAGAGCAATGCTTTTATTAAGAGCAAATACTTTATTAAAAGGATTTTCAGGTGTTCGTCCTAAAATTATTGAGCAGTTAATCATGTATATAAATAAGAGAATTACTCCAATAATTCCACAACAAGGTTCTCTTGGTGCAAGTGGAGATTTAGCACCACTAGCTCATTTAGCATTAACTTTGAT
>Ga0209487_1001518_pt1 | contig 19569 bp, 17 predicted proteins | sample Poulit2012_FD_187524 | JGI IMG/M metagenome (GOLD analysis project Ga0209487, IMG submission 187524) | Agricultural soil microbial communities from Georgia to study Nitrogen management - Poultry litter 2012 (SPAdes) (version 2) | ecosystem: Environmental > Terrestrial > Soil > Agricultural land...
CCGGGTTCGAGCACCATGCCGGTTTTGGGGCGCCCATAATGCAGTACCTGGGGGTCTTGGTGGAAGGCTTGACCAATGCCATGGCCGCAATACTCACGAACCACTGAATAGTGGTGTGCCTCGGCATGTTGCTGAATGGCATGGCCGATATCACCCAAGGTATTACCGGGGCGCACTTGTTCAATGCCTAGCCACATACATTCATAAGTAACCTGTGTCAGGCGCCGCGCCAAAATGGATGGCTCGCCGACAAAATACATGCGGCTAGTATCCCCAAACCAACCATCTTTGATAACGGTGACATCCAGGTTGATGATATCGCCATTTTTGAGCTTTTTAGGCCCGGGAATGCCGTGGCAGATGACATGATTGACCGAGGTGCAGACGGCGCCTGGGAAAGGAGGATAGCCGGGTGGCGCGTAGCCAATGGTGGCCGACTGGACATTAAGCTCGTCAGTGATGTATTCGCGGCAGAGGCGATCAATTTCAGCCGTGGTGACGCCAGGTTTAACAAAAGGGGTCAGATAATCCAGGGTTTGGGCGGCAGCTTGGCAAGCTGCACGCATTTTTTCAAGGTCTTCGGGATCAGTGACGAGGATTTTTTCCATAAGCTTGTATTGTCTTTAAAAAAAATAGTAGAATAAGGGGCTTAGCTTTTTTGGGGTAAATGGGGTTTTATTTCGGTTATTTGCATAGAAAAGGTTAAAATGACCGTTAGCATTAGCCTTAATCCCAGGCTAATCAGGCTAATCCCTATTCAAAGCATAACATTATTTTTATTTTCAAATGGCGCAAGTCACCGCCAAAGGGTGTTCACCTGCCTGGTTGAATCCTGGTGGCTTGCTAGACCAAACCCTTGGAGAACTTAAACATGTCTTTAATGCGTCAAATGCTTGCTTCCGGTGTTCATTTTGGTCACCAAACCCGTTTTTGGAATCCCAAAATGGAGCCTTACATTTTTGGCCAGCGTAACGGCATTCATATCGTTAACCTCGAAAAAACAGTGGTCATGTTCCTCGAGGCGCAGAAATATGCCAGTCAAATCGCTGCCCAAGGTGGCACCATCCTCTTTGTTGGAACCAAGCGTGCGGCTCGTGAAATTATCGCTGAAGAAGCTCAGCGTTGCGGTATGCCCTATGTAGATAACCGCTGGCTGGGGGGCATGATGACCAACTTTAAAACGGTGAAAAGCTCTATTAAACGCCTTAAAGACATGGAAGCCCAGGTCGAGGAAGGGGTTCTTGAGCGTCTCACCAACAAAGAAGGTCTGTTGATGGAGCGCGAAATCGCCAAGCTGAATCGCTCTATTGGTGGCATCAAAGAGATGACCAAATTGCCAGATGCCTTGTTTGTGATTGATGTAGGCTATCACAAGATTGCTGTGGCCGAGGCCCAAAACCTTGGCATCCCGGTCATTGGGGTAGTCGATACCAACAACGCACCTGACGGCATCACCAAAGTCATTCCTGGTAACGATGACTCCGCCAAGGCTATTGCCCTGTACGCCCGTGGCATCGCAGATGCCATCCTTGAAGGGCGCAATCAGGCCCTGAGCGGTCTGGTCGAAGAGCTCAGCGAAGACGACGACTTTGTCGAGGTGGTCGAGGCCGAGGTCAAAGGCGAAGCCGTCCAAGAGGAAGCCCAGACTCAAGAAACCGCCCCTTCTGGTGAAGAGCAGGCCGAATAAGCATTACGCTCTGGTTTGCTGTTTCAGGTTGGGCTTTCTTGGCCCAACCGCACATCATCTACCCGCAGCGAGGGGTTAGGCCCGAGGTCTACTGTTCAGGCAATCTCATTCATGGCCGCCCTTCGTGTCCTGGATGCCTCGCATCCCGAGGCTGTTTTACCGAATTTGGAGAGAATCGTGGCTGAAATTACAGCATCAATGGTCAAAGAGTTGCGCGAGAAAACTGATGCCCCCATGATGGAGTGCAAAAAAGCACTGGTCGAGGCTAATGGGGATATGGCTCAGGCTGAAGAGCTTTTGCGTGTGAAGTTGGGTAGCAAAGCCAGTCAGGCTGCTTCCCGCGTTACAGCCGAAGGTTTGGTTGGCGTATATATTAGCGAAGATGGCAAGACCGGTGCCATGGTCGAGGTTAACTGTGAAACCGACTTTGTTGCCAAAAATGAAGATTTCATTAACTTTGTGCGTCAGATTACCCAGCTCGTCGCCGAACAAAAACCCGCCGATGTCGAGGCGTTGGGCGCTTTAGAGCTAGATGGTCAAACGGTGGAAAAAGTCCGTGCCGAGCTGGTGGGCCGTATTGGCGAGAATATCTCAGTACGCCGCTTCGAGGCTTTCGAGACCAATAAGCGCTTGTCTGAATACGTGCATGGCGGCAAGATCGGTGTGGTCATCGAGCACACCGGCAGCGATGAGGTCGGGCGCGACGTGGCCATGCACGTGGCAGCGATGCGGCCACAGGCACTTAGCCGTGAACAGCTTGATCCTGCTGTGCTCGAGAACGAAGCCAAGTTGGCAGAACAAAAAGCCAAAGAGCTGGGCCGCCCCGAGCATATCATCGAGAAAATTGTCACCGGTACGGTAGACAAATTTGTTCAGGAGTCCACCCTGTTGGGTCAGGCTTTTGTCAAGGATGACAAGAAGAGTGTCGAGCAGATGCTGAAGGATAACGGCGCCGAGGTAGTGGCCTACAACATCTACGTTGTTGGCGAGGGGATCGAGCGTCGCCAAGAAGACTTTGCTGCCGAAGTGGCTGCTGCACAAAAATCCTCTTGATTTCTCAAGCAATTTGTTTTTATCACAAGGTGCCTTGCGTGGCACCTTGTGTTGTATTCTATACTAGATCCAATAATCACAATCACGAGTTTTGCTGCCATGAACGACCCCTTATACCAACGCGTTTTACTGAAGTTATCAGGTGAAGCGCTAATGGGTGATGATGCTTTTGGGATTAACCGCGCGACGATTATGCGCATGACCGAAGAGATCGCCCAGATAGCTCACTTGGGTGTACAAATTGCCATAGTGATAGGGGGGGGAAACATTTTCCGGGGTATTGCGCCAGGTGCCCAAGGGATGGACAGGGCCACGGCTGACTATATGGGCATGATGGCCACGGTCATGAATGCCTTGGCATTACAAGATGCCTTAAAAAACCAGGGCATTGATGCCCGGGTGCAATCAGCACTTAATATTGAACAAGTGGTAGAGCCCTATATTCGGCCCAAAGCCTTGCGATATCTGGAAGAGGGCAAGGTTGTTGTGTTCGCGGCCGGCACCGGTAATCCATTTTTTACTACTGATACTGCTGCTGCTTTGCGCGGTGCCGAGGTGGGTGCCGAGATTGTTCTCAAAGCGACCAAAGTCGATGGCATCTATAGTGCAGATCCCAACAAAGACCCTGGGGCCACCCGTTATCAGCGTATCAGTTTCGATGAGGCCATAGTGCGTCGTCTCGAAGTCATGGATGCGACTGCTTTCGCTTTGTGCCGCGATCAAAAGCTGCCGATCAAGGTTTTTTCCATCAGTAAACCTGGTGCCTTGGCGCGTGCTGTTTGTGGTGAAGACGAGGGCACATTGGTGCATGTCTAGTGGCGCGGCCATGCCCATGGGTCTTGGCGTTTATTCAAACAACAGGAAAAAATCATGAATCACTCTGAGATATACAAATCAACTGAAGATCGCATGAAGCGCTCTATCGAGGCGCTAACCAATGGTTTGGCCAAAATTCGCACGGGTCGTGCTCATACCGGGTTGCTCGATCACGTGACTGTCGAGTACTACGGTTCAGAGGTGCCAGTGAGCCAGGTCGCCAATATTACCGTAGTAGATGCCCGTACTTTAAGCGTGCAAGTGTGGGAAAAGCATATGGCAGAGGTGGTTGACAAGGCGATTCGCGAATCTGATCTTGGTCTTAACCCAGTTTTGGCTGGTGAAATCTTGCGCATTCCTTTGCCACCCCTGACTGAAGAGCGTCGCCAGGATTTAACTCGCATTGTGCGTGCTGAAGGCGAGGAGGCCAAGGTAGCCATCCGTAATTTGCGCCGCGAAGCCAATGATCAATCCAAGCGCATGTTACGGGACAAAGACATCTCTGAAGATGAAGATCGTCGTTTTCAAGATCGTATCCAACAGCTGACCGATAAATACGTGGCCGAGGTAGACAGCCTGGTGGCCAACAAAGAAGAAGAGGTCATGACCGTTTAATTGCCAGCCGGTTGCCAACATGCCTAGTTCGACCTTATCCATACCTCAAGGCAGTCAAGTGCCCCGCCATCTTGCCATTATCATGGATGGTAATGGGCGCTGGGCCACCAAACGTTATTTGCCGCGCACGGCAGGGCATGCGCGCGGGGTGCAAACCGTACGTCGCGTGCTGCAGGCTTGTGGCGAGGCCGGGGTGCGTTATTTAACCTTATTTGCTTTTAGTTCAGAAAATTGGCGTCGGCCCCAGGACGAGGTGTCGTTACTGATGCGCTTATTTGTGCAAACACTGGAAAAAGAGGTCGACAAGCTATGCCAGCAAGGGGTCCGGCTAAGAATTATCGGGGATACTAGCGCTTTTGAGCCCCGGTTGCAGCAATTAATTTCCGAGGCCGAGCTCAAGACTGCGGCCAATGATCAATTGCATTTGACGGTGGCAGCGAATTACGGAGGGCGTTGGGATATTCTGCAAGCCATGCAGCGTTTGCTGGCAGAACAACCCGGGCTCGCACAAAACCCCGCCCAACTCGATGAGCGTTCACTGCATCCCTACTTGTCCATGGCCTTCGCCCCTGAACCTGATTTGTTCATCCGCACCGGGGGTGAACAGCGCATATCCAACTTTTTGATTTGGCAGCTGGCTTATACTGAGCTGTACTTCACCGATACTTTTTGGCCTGATTTTGATGCTGGGCATCTAGAAGCGGCCTTCGAGTGGTATCGAACACGCGAACGCCGTTTTGGACGTACGAGCGCCCAATTATCTTCGGTATAAATCAGTTAAATATTATGCTCAAGCAACGAGTACTCACAGCGGTTGTGTTATTGGCCATTTTGCTGGTGGCCTTGTTTAGCGGCCCCAAGTGGCCTCTGGCTGGGCTATTGAGCGTATTTGCCGCTGCAGCTACCTGGGAATGGTTACGCTTGAGCATGTCCAAGCGCTATGTGCGCGCAGCTTTACCCATTGCTTTGCTGGTATTGGCCTATTATCTGTATGGGGCTTATTTGCAAGAGCAGGCTTTTTATCTTGAACTAGGGCAACTCTCTACCTACTGGACCCAGCCCCTATTGTTAATTAGCCCAGCAGTGTTGGCTTATTGGTTTTTTGGCGTCGGTTTTTTGCTATTAATGGCTTATGTGCGCCGTCGTGCAAATACCCTAGTGCTTAGCATCTTTGGGGTCTTTGCCGTGGGGGTGTGCTGGTTGGCCTTGCTGCATATGTGGTATGGTTTTGGCGCATGGTATCTGCTATCAATGCTGGCCTTGGTTTGGGTGACGGATACAGCAGCCTATTTTGTCGGCCGCCAATGGGGCAACCGGCGTTTGGCGGCTCGGATTAGCCCGGGCAAAACCTGGGCTGGCTTTTTTGGTGGTTTGGCAGGCGCCGTGCTTTGGGTGCTCGGCACTGCTTTTTTTGAGGGCTCCTTCGGTGCCCAATTGGTTGCTTATTGGTCCTGGTTGGGCGCGGTGGTATTTACCTTGTTACTGGCTTCGATGTCCGTGGTGGGTGATCTCTTCGAGTCGCTGCTCAAGCGTCGCGCCCGGGTCAAAGATTCCAGCCAACTATTACCAGGGCATGGTGGGGTGCTAGATCGCATCGATGCCTTGATACCAGTGGCACCTTTGGCCGCTTTTATTGCTGGCCCCTGGCACGATGCCCTTTTTGTAGGCTAAGAACTTGGCGGTTGATTTATGGCTACCCAGCAAGTATGCATTTTAGGCGCAACAGGCTCAATCGGGCGTAGCACCCTCGAGGTGATTAAGCTGCATCCAGAACGCTTCAGTGTCTACGCGTTAAGTGCATTTAGTAACATTGATACATTGGCAAGTTTGGCCTGGGATAGCCAAGCGCGGGTGGTCGTGGTACCTGACAATGCTGCAGCACAGCGTTTCCAGGAACTGTGGCCGGCCGGTCGGCCATTGCCCAAAATTCGCATTGGGGCCGAGGGGTTGTGTGCCACAGCTGCTGATGCCGAAGTAGATACGGTCATGGCAGCGATTGTTGGGGTGGCCTGTTTGGCGCCCATTTTTGCCGCGGCCCAAGCGGGCAAGCGTATCTTGTTGGCCAATAAAGAGGCGCTCGTCGCTGCCGGCGAGGTTTTTCTTTCCGCCGTGCGGCAAGGTGGTGGCCAACTGCTGCCCATTGATAGCGAGCATAATGCCATCTATCAGTGCTTGCCGCAGGAGTACTCTGGTCAGGTGCCTGAACGTCCGCACAATTCCATTCGGCGTCTAATTTTAACGGCTTCCGGGGGGCCCTTTAGAGAGCTGCCGCTAGATGATTTGGCGGCGGTTACCCCTGCGCAGGCCTGCATGCACCCGAACTGGAGTATGGGCAAGAAAATTTCTGTGGATTCGGCTACCATGGCTAATAAGGGGCTTGAGGTGATCGAAGCTCATTGGTTGTTTGCCATGCCACCTCAGCAGATTTCAGTGGTCATACATCCTCAAAGCCTGGTGCATTCGATGGTAGAGTATATCGATGGCTCGATACTGTCCCAGCTGGGGGCTCCGGATATGCGAGTACCCATCGCCTATGGTTTGGGTTTTCCCGAGCGCATTGACAGTGGCTTGCCCGACTTCGATCTTAACCTGCTTAAAGCCCTTGATTTTGAGCCACCCAGTTATGAACGCTTTCCTGCTTTACGGCTGGCTTTCGAGGCCCTATCCACGTCACAGGCAGCTTGCATTACACTGAATGCAGCTAATGAGGTAGCGGTAGAAAAATTCCTGCAAAACAAAATCCGCTATGTTGACATCGCTGCCATCATTGAAAAGGCGATTGACCAAATCGAAGGCGCCAACCATAGCCCCTTACGCTGCCTTGATGATGTGCTGGCGCTTAATGCCCAAGCGCGCGCTGTGGCGGGCGAATTATGTTTAACCGTGTGAATACGTTCTTATGTTCATGACCCTAATTGCCTTTGCTTTTGCCATTGGCCTGCTGGTGGTTATTCACGAGCTGGGTCATTATTGGGTTGCGCGATGGTGTGGGGTTCATATAGAGCGTTTTTCATTTGGCTTTGGCAAGGTGCTGGCCCGCTACACGGACAAACGGGGCTGTGAGTGGGCATTTTCAGCCATTCCGTTAGGCGGATATGTCATGATGCGCAACGAAGCACCGCCAGCCGCCGGCGCCGATTATCGCGCTGGTACCCTGAAAAGCAAAAATGTCTGGCAGCGCATTGCCATTGCGGCGGCGGGGCCCTTTGCCAACCTGGTTTTGGCTGCGTTGCTCTATGCGTTGATGTCCTGGATGGGAACCACCGAGCCGGCGGCAGTAGTCGCAGAGCCGCCTGCAGAGAGCCCAGCTGCCATGGCAGGCATACAGCCAGGGGATAAAATTACTGCGGTAGATAAACGCACTATTGAAAGCTGGGCCCAATTACGTTGGCAATTGCTCGATAAAATGCAATCCGAGCGCCCGGTCGAATTAGCTGCCATCAGTGCGCAAGGGCAGCAACGCCAATATATACTCAATGTGCCTGCACAGCGCATCGATCCATCATCAACTTCTGACCCGCTTGAGGCGGTGGGCTTGTTTTTGTATTTGTCCGCCCCCCAGATTCAATCGGTTGTGCCTGGCGGTGCGGCCGAACGGGCCGGATTGCGCGAGGGGGACAGCTTGCTTGCCATCGACGGGCAGGCAGTACAAGAGGTTAAACAGTTTGTAGATTGGGTGCAGGCGCACCCAAAAGCACAGGTCCCACTGGAAATAGAGCGTGACGGCCACCGGCAAATAGTTCATGTTACTATCGATGAGGTGCAGGAAAATGATGAGGTGGTTGGCCGCATCGGTGCTATGCTTGGCGCCCGACCTGCGCTGCAGACATTTCAGGCCGGGTTTTTGCAAGGCTTGACAATTGGGGTAGAGCGCACGGCCGAGACTTTTTGGTTTTCCCTTAAAATGTTGGGCCGGGTCATCACGGGGCATGTGTCACCGCGCGCGATTAGCGGCCCAGTCACCATTGCTGATTATGCAGGCCAATCTGCGCGAATTGGAATTGCTGCGTATATACAGTTTTTGGCCCTGATTAGTGTTAGTATCGGTTTATTAAATTTGCTGCCAATACCTATGTTAGATGGCGGCCATTTGTTGTATTATGCCATCGAGGCATTCCGCGGCAAGCCGCTTTCCGAAAAGTGGCAGGCTGTAGGTCAGCAAATAGGCCTGGCTATGCTCGCCGGTCTTATGGCTTTAGCATTTGTTAATGATTTCACTCGTATTTTGCAATAACGTTTATAAAAACTGCTCAGACCAGGGAAGTGTAGAATGTCGCTAAAACGTAAACTACAAACAATATTACGTCGATTGCTCCAAATGGCGGTAGGGGCTTTGCTGCTGGTACCCGCCTTGGCGCTAGCATTTACCCCCTTTGTGATACGCGATATTCAAGTGAATGGGCTTCAGCGCCTAGACCCTGGCGCTGTCTTTGGTTATTTGCCGGTGGGCGTGGGCGATGAATTCACCGAAGAGCATGCCAGCGAAGCCATTCAGCGATTGTATTCCAGTGGTTTTTTTAATGATGTCAGCATCGATATCGATGGTGATGTTTTGATCATTGCCGTCCAAGAACGTCCTACCATTGCCTCCATTAGCTTTAATGGCATGCGCGAGTTCAAACCAGATAGCATCACCAAGGCTTTGGCACAGGTAGGTTTTGCCGAGGGGCGCATTTTTGATCGTTCTATGCTCGAGCGGGCCGAGTTCCAACTCAAGCAGCAGTACCTGGCCAAGGGCAAATACGCGGTTGAAATTACCCCGGTTATCACCCCATTGCCCAGAAACCGGGTCGGGGTCAGCTTTGATGTGTTCGAAGGTGGCGTAGCCAAAATCAAAGAAATCAACATTGTTGGTAACGAGGATATCCGCACCAAAGACCTGCTCAAAGAAATGGAGCTTACCACTTCTGGTTTTATGACGTGGTATACCGGTACCGATAAATACTCACGTGAAAAGCTTGAAGGCGATCTTGAGCGCATTCGTTCTTATTATCTGAATCGTGGCTACCTGGAATATTTTGCCGAGCCACCCCAGGTATCCATTTCCCCCGATCGCAAAGAGATCTTCATCACGATCACCGTGAATGAAGGCAAGCCCTACACGGTTAACCAAGTGCAGGTTGCTGGCGATCTGCTGGGGCTAGACGAACAAATTACCGAGTTGATTACCATTGACGAAGGGGATACTTTCTCGGCCGAGAAGGCCAATGACAGCGTTAAAGCCGTGACCGATTATTTGGGTAGCTTGGGCTATGGCTTTGCTAACGTTAATCCCCAACCTGTTCTTGATCGAGACAATCAACAGGCTGATCTAACTTTTTATGTGGACCCAGGCCGCCGGGTATATGTGCGCCGTATTGAGATTGGCGGCAACGTACGCACCCGTGACGAGGTGATCCGGCGTGAAATGCGTCAACAGGAATCGGCTTGGTATGATGCCGGCAATATTAACCTCTCGCGTGACCGTATTGACCGGTTAGGCTATTTTAACGAGGTTGATGTCCATGCCGAGCCTGTCCCAGGTTCACCTGACCAGGTCGACTTGGTGGTCGATGTCAAAGAACGGCCCACGGGAATGATCAACCTGGGGGTTGGTTATGGTTCTACGGACAAGGTGATGTTGTCGGCAGGCATTAGCCAAGACAATATTTTTGGTAGCGGAAATAGCTTGTCCTTGCAGCTTAATACCAGCAAAATGCATCGCACAGCGGTATTGGCTCATACCGATCCATACTGGACCAAGGACGGCATCAGCAAAACCACTTCCTTATATTATCGCCGTACCAAACCTTATGATTACCGTTGGTCCGAGGGTGATTTCCAAGTAACCTCTATTGGCATGGGCATGAGTTTCGGCGTACCCATCACGGAATATGATCGCATCTATATGGGTGCAAGCTTCGAGCGTAATGGTCTAGATAAACTCCATCCTCGTTTTACGCCCCTGACCTATCAGAATTTTGTTGATGAGTATGGCAAATATTCCAATGCGCTCATCTTTAATCTGGGCTGGGACAAAGATACACGGGACAGCGCGTTGGCACCAACCCGTGGCAGTTACACCAGCCTTTCTGCTGATTTCTCTACACTTGACCTCAGGTATTACATGCTGCGTGCCGAGCAACAATATTACTTGCCGCTTAGCCGTTCAAGCACGCTTGCCTTTAATGCCTTATTTGATTATGGCCGCTCCTACGGTAGTGACAAGCCATTCCCCATTATTAAAACCGTCTACGGTGGGGGTATCGGTACCGTACGTGGTTACGAAGGTGGCTCCTTGGGCCCCCGTGATCCCCGCACCAATGACTTCTTGGGGGGTTCACGTCGTATCGTAGGTAATGTACAGTTATATTTGCCGTTCCCGGGCGCTAGTCGAGATCGCACCTTGCGTTGGTTCTTGTTTGCTGATGTCGGCCGCGTTGATAATACGCAATCACCCAGTTGTTACCACGGGGCGGCACCACACCAGGCTGTCGATCCATGTGGCTGGAAATATTCTGCCGGGGTAGGTATTTCCTGGGATTCTCCCTTGGGGCCACTGCAGCTTTCCTATGGCCGGGCTATCAAGGCGAAACCCGGTGATGAAAAGCAGGCTTTCCAATTCCAGATTGGTACCGCCTTTTAAATTTTTGCAACCATTTTCGCAGCGTTTTTAGCAAGGTAGAATTACATGAAGTCCAAACTAGCATCTCAGTTTTCCACTTTAACCCGAGCCGCTTTGCGCGGTAACCGAGCCTTGGTGCTTGCCGCCGTGTTGGGGGTTTCAAGTTTGACAGCTGCCCCTGTTGCCCAGGCTCAGACTAAGATTGGTTATGTGAATGTCGAGCGCATTTTGCATGGCTCAAATACGGCCAAAACTGCGCAGTCACAGATCGAATCCGAGTTTCGCAAGCGTAATGACGAACTCGAGCGCATGGCCAACGACCTGCGTGCACAAATTCAAAAATATGAGAAAGATGCCCCCGCGCTTTCCGATAGCGAACGTATTCGCCGTCAGCGTCAGCTCGAAGACCTCGAATCTGATTTGCAGCGCAAAGAACGCGAGTTTCAAGAGGACGTCAACCTGCGCCGCAATGAGCTTTTCAACGATATCATTGACAAGGCAGACCAAGCCATACAGCGCATTGCCGAGTCTCAGGGTTATGATTTGATCATTACCGATGCGGTTACTGTCAGCCCGCAGGTTGATATTACCGAAGAGGTGTTAAAAGCAATAGGTGGCTAATATATGCCGGTATTGCTGGCTTCTGATTCTGCCCCAAGCTTAATCGAGCTGCTTGAAACCTTAAAGCAACGGGCCGGGCTGGACTGGACCCTGCCTGTCGGGGCCAATCAGCTCGATTATCACGAGCAACCGATTTGTGGGTTGGGCTCCCTGGCACACGCTTCCGAGGTAGAGCTTAGTTTTTTGGCTAATCCCAAATTGGCTGAACAGCTGCATACCACAAAGGCTGCGGCTGTTTTCTTGCGTCCCCAAGATTTAAAACAGCTTCAAGAGGGGGCCTCGAACATCAATTTCTTGCCGGTGTTATGTGCAGAGCCTTATTTTGCCTATGCCGTGGCAGCGCAATGGTTTGATCAACATCGTTTACAACAGCTGCCTCAGGGCATACATCCCTTGGCGGTGATTGACCCTGACGCCCAGCTCGAACCCGGGGTCTCTGTTGGCCCCCATGCTGTTATCGAAGCCGGCTGCCAAATTGGCAGGGGTGCGCGCATCGAGGCAGGCTGCCATATCGGTAAACAATCTCGCATCGGGGCCCATTCCCATCTCTATCCTCGCGTGGTGCTTTATCATGGCACCCAGGTAGGCGAGCGTTGCATTATTCATAGTGGGGCGGTCATTGGCGCAGACGGTTTTGGCTTTGCTCCAGACCCCGTGCATCAAGGGCAGTGGGCCAAAATTGCTCAGCTGGGCCAGGTGCAGATAGGCAATGATGTCGAAATTGGTGCCAACACCACCATTGACCGCGGGGCATTGGATAATACGGTCATACACGATGGCGTCAAGCTCGATAATCAAATTATGGTCGCCCATAACGTCGAGATCGGGGCCCACACGGCAGTTGCTGCCTGCGTTGGCATCGCCGGCTCAACCAAAATTGGGGCTCGTTGCATTATCGGTGGGGCAGCCATGATTTCAGGTCACCTAGAGATCGTTGACGATGTCCAGGTGTCTGGTGGTACGGCAGTGACGGGTTCTGTGCGTCAGCCTGAGCGGCTAACGGGGGTCTATCCCTTCCAAGAGCATAAACAATGGCAACGCAATGCGGCCGTGATTTCTCAACTTTCCCATTTACGCAAACGTGTGCGCGCACTAGAGCGCACCCTCGAGGCGTTAGAAAAATAATTCAGGAAACTCATTATGGAGCTTAACATTCAGCAGATCATGGAGCGTTTGCCTCATCGGTACCCCATGCTGCTTATTGATCGCGTTCTTGAGATGGAACCTGGCAAGCGGGTAGTGGCCATCAAGAATGTGACTTATAACGAGCCTTTTTTTGTTGGTCATTTTCCTCATCACCCGGTTATGCCTGGTGTGCTGATTATCGAGGCCATGGCACAGGCAGCGGCTGTTTTCTCTTTCGAAGATGATGACGAAGTGAACCCGGCCAGCCAAAAGATTGCTTATTATCTGGTTGGCGTTGACGGGGCGCGTTTCCGTCGGCCTGTTGTGCCTGGTGACCAGCTGCGCATCGAGGTGGATGCTGAGCGTATTAGCCGTTCTATGTGCAAATATGCCGCGCGCGCCCTTGTCGATGACAAGGTGGTTGCCGAGGCAAAAATCATGTGTGCCATACGCGTTTTAGAAGAGTAAATTGCATGAGCCTTATCCACCCGACCGCATTGGTATCACCTAAAGCAGAGCTCGACTCCTCGGTAGAGGTTGGGCCCTATAGCATTATTGGCGATGGTGTGCGCATTGATGCGGGTACCACCGTAGGCCCGCATTGTGTTATTGATGGACAAACAACGATTGGGAAAAACAACCTGTTCTATCGTTTTTGTTCTATCGGGGGCATTCCGCAAGATAAAAAATACCAGGGCGAACCCACCAAACTAGAAATAGGTGACCATAACACTGTGCGGGAATACGTGACCATTAATACGGGCACTGCACAGGATGTTGGGGTAACACGTTTGGGTAATGACAACTGGATCATGGCCTACGTACACATTGCCCATGACTGTCAAATTGGCAGTCATACAATTATTGCCAATAGTGTTCAGCTGGCTGGGCATATACACGTTGGTGATTGGGCGGTATTGGGTGGGCTTTCTGCTGTGCATCAATTTGTACGCATTGGTGCCCACGCCATGATCGGCGGTACCAGCTCAGTGCGGCAAGATATACCCCCCTTTGTGATTGGTGCTGGTGATCCATTTCGCCCCATTGGGGTCAACTCCGAAGGCCTGAAGCGGCGTGGATTTGATAGCCATAGTATTTCACAACTCAAAGAGGCCTATCGTCTGCTGTATAGACGAAAATTAAATACCGCCGAGGCAGCTGCGGCAATCAACGAGTTGCCCCCTAGTAATCCCCAAGGGGCCGAGGCGTTACGCCTTTTTGCCGATTTTCTGCTTTCTTCCGAACGCGGTTTGGTTCGCCCATGACTCGGATAGCGCTGGTAGCGGGCGAACCGTCAGGCGATCTCCTGGCGGCGCGGGTGGTGCAGGGCTTGCAGCGCCAGACACCACAGGCTAGCGTTATGGGTATTGGTGGGCCAGCTTTAAAACAAGCCGGGCAAGAGCAATGGTACGACCTCGATGCCCTTAGCGTGTTTGGCTACGTTGATGCCCTTAAACGTCTACCTACGCTATGGCGTATTTTTCAAGGAACCAAGCGGCGCTGCCTCAGAGAGCGCCCCAATGTTTTTGTCGGCATTGATGCCCCTGATTTTAATTTGCGTCTCGAGACACAGTTAAAGGCAGCGGGTATACCGACGGTGCAGTTTGTTAGCCCGTCAATTTGGGCTTGGCGTTATGAGCGCATTCACCGGATCCGAGCTGCGGTCTCGCATATGTTGGTTCTGTTTCCCTTCGAGGTACCTCTTTATGAAAAAGAGGGTATTCCGGTAAGTTATGTCGGTCATCCCTTGGCCCAGGAAATTCCACTGGAACCCGATACACAAGCAGCCCGACAAACTTTGGGTCTAGCCGATGACGCCCCCATTTTAGCCCTTTTACCCGGCAGCCGTGCTTCTGAGATTAAATGGCTGGCACCTTTGTTCCTGCAATCTGCCCAACGTATCAAACAAGCCTACCCGCAGATTCAATTTGTTATTCCTGCTGTTAACCCGGCGCGGGAACGAGAGTTGAGGCAGTGGCTAGAGCAATATCCCATCGAAGATGTACATGTTTTTTCTTCCCAGGAAGCCGCATCCCAACCAATTTCCTGGACAGTGATGCAGGCAGCTGACGCAGTCTTGCTGGCCAGCGGAACTGCAGCTCTTGAAGGCATGATGTTTAAAAAGCCTTTGGTCATTGCCTATATCCTTTCTCCGTGGATGCGACGTTTGATGGCCTGGCAATCTGGACAACAAAAGCCTTATACGCCTTGGGTAGGTTTGCCTAACATATTGGCCAATGAAGAAATAGCCCCGGAGTTCTTGCAGGAAGAAGCTACAGTGCCTAATCTGTTCAAAGCCTGCGAACAAGCGCTATTTGACGAGGCCTATCGAATTCGGGTGCAACAAAAAAGCCTGATCCTGCATCAACAGTTATCCCTTGATACAGCTGCCTTGGCAGCTCAAACCATTTTGGACTATGCCTAATTCCTCAGATCCATCCGTGCCATTACCATCAGCAACCCGCCCATTGATAGCGGGTATTGATGAAGCGGGCCGAGGGCCTTTGGCAGGCCCTGTGTATGCCGCTGCCGTGATACTGGATCCGGACAACCCCATTGATGCGCTCGCAGATTCCAAAACCCTGTCAGCTTCAAAACGAACCCAGCTGGCTGCTGAGATTAAGCAGCGGGCTTTGGCCTGGAGCATTGCCAGTGCCAGTGTTCAGGAAATCGACGAATTAAATATATTGCAGGCCACTTTTTTGGCCATGCGTCGCGCCTGCGCCGGATTATCCATCACGCCGCAGCAAGCAATTATTGATGGTCGCATGGTACCCAAAGATTTGGGCGTGCCGGCGCGGGCCCTTGTCAAGGCCGATCGCAGTTGCCTGGAAGTGGCCGCTGCCTCGATTTTGGCCAAAACGGCGCGCGATGAGCTTTGTCTGATGCTTGATGAATGTTATCCGGTCTATGGGTTTGCCCAACATAAAGGCTATGGGACGGCCCTGCATTTAGAACGTTTGCATACTCATGGGCCTTGCCCCGAACATCGACGCAGCTTTGCCCCAGTGCGTCGTTTATTGGCAGCTACTTCTGATAGTTAGGCATCCATGCGCAAGATCACATCCCGACATAATGCCCTGTTTAAGCAATGGCGCCGTTTGGCGACGCAGCAGCGCAGCAGTCAGTCACAATTGTTGCTAGAGGGGGTGCATTTGTGCTCCGCCTGGCTGGAGCATTTTGGCTTGCCTACCGCAGTGATCGTGGCCGAGACAGCTCAAAGACAGGATAGCATTCAATGGCTGCTGCAAAGCCTGGGGCAGCAAGGCACCGAAAAAGGGGAACACCCGCTGCACAATTTGGCCTTAACTCAGCCACAAGCCCAGGCCCAAGCCAGCGCGCAGGCCCATATTCAAACTCATTCCCGGGCCCATTCTCAGGCTCAGGCGCCGATCCAACCCAAAGAGCTACCTTGTTATGTGCTGCCAATAGCGTTGTTTAATGAGTTGTCTGATGTGGTTTCGCCGCAAGGTGTATTTTTTTTGGTAGAGCGCCCAGCAGCACCTTGGCCGGAGCGGATAGAGCAGACCTGCTTGTTATTGGATCGAATACAGGATCCCGGGAACTTGGGTACCATCTTGCGTACCGCAGCGGCTTTGGACATATCGCAGGTGTTTCTGACCTCGGGCACGGTCAACCCTTGGTCCGCCAAAGTGCTGCGCAGTGGCCAAGGTGCGCACTTTCATTTGGCCATTTTTGAACAGGTGGCCTTAGAGCAGTGGTTTGAGGCGGTGAAAATTCCTTTGGCTGTTACTGTATTGGAAGGGGGGCAGGGGCTATACCAGGCCGCTTTGCAGGGGCCTATTGCCTGGGCCTTTGGTAATGAGAGCAGGGGGGTCTCAGAAGCCTTGGTGCAGCGCGCTGAGCATCCGCTCACCATTGAGCATGGCCCACAGGTAGAGTCACTTAATGTGGCGGTAGCCGCAGCCGTATGCTTGTTTGAGCATCGTCGCCAGAACATGGGCTAACTGGCAGCTGGCCAAGGTCGCAGCAGCTTATGGGCTAGCTAGGTAGAGTGGCCACAAATAAACAGGGTGTTAGTTGCTTATTTGTGGACGTTTTTTCAGGCTTAATAGACGCGTCGGTTGAGGCCGACTTCAGTCAGAATTTTGGTTGAGATTTCTTCGATGGAACGGTTGGTGGTTGAGAGCCAAGGAATATTTTCAATGCGCATCAAGCGTTCAGCGGCAGTGATTTCAAAGCGGCATTGCTCGATGGAAGCATACTCACTATTGGGGCGGCGTTCGTTGCGAACCTCGGATAGACGTTCGGGGTGGATGGACAAGCCAAAGAGTTTTTCGCGAAATGGCACCAGAGTTGTCGGTAATGTACCACGTTCAAAATCTTCCGGAATGAGGGGATAATTGGCCACTTTGACACCGTATTGCATCGCCAAATATAGGCTCGTGGGTGTTTTGCCACAACGTGAAACGCCGACTAGAATGACATCAGCCTGGTCCAGCCCGCTAACAAATTGGCCATCGTCGTGCGCTAGGCTAAAATTAATGGCGTCGATGCGGGCGTTGTACTGGGCTGATTTGACATTGGTATGCGAGCGGCCCACCGACCGACTTGATTTAACCCCCAGGGCACGCTCGATATGACGCACAAAGGCGCCAAAAAGGTCAAAAAAATTGCAGTTGGCTGCGCCGATGGTGCGGGCAATTTTTGGGTCAACCAATGTACTGAAAACCAGCGGCTTGGCTTGGCTTTTTTCGGCACAGCGATTAATGCGCTCAGCCACTTCGCGGGCTTTTTCGATGGTATCTACAAAAGGGATACGGACCGAATCAAATTGAAATTGCTGAAATTGCGATAATACAGAATGACTAAAGGTTTCTGCAGTGATACCGGTACTGTCCGAAATGACAAATACGGTACGTTCATTAAGTGGCTCGCTCATACTTGGGGGTATTCTTTGTGTTAAGAAGGACGGTACAATCTAAAAAGATTAACAGCGCAATGCTTTTGTCGCAAGGCATGTTTGCTTAGTGCAGTGCCAGTCTGCATTAAGCAAACTTGCTTTTTTTACTTTAATAGGTGTTCCTATGTCTTATGTTATTCCTTTCGAGCAACTGCGCATGACAGATGTCGAGGTGGTGGGCGGTAAAAACGCCTCCCTCGGCGAAATGATCAGCCAACTATCGGGGGCTGGTGTGCGGGTTCCCGGTGGCTTTGCCACTACCGCCGAGGCCTTTCGCGAATTTTTGCACACCGATGGCCTGGGCGAGCGCATTAACCAGCGTTTGGCTACCTTAGATCACGACGATGTACGCGAGCTGACCGAGGCAGGCGCACAAATCCGGCAATGGATTATCGAAACACCGTTTCCCAAGCAACTGGAAGAGGAAATTCGCACAGCCTTTGCCCAGTTGGATGCTGATGGCCAGGGTTCTTTTGCTGTGCGTTCGTCGGCCACAGCCGAAGATTTGCCAGATGCTTCTTTTGCGGGGCAGCAAGAAAGCTACCTAAACGTTGTAGGCATTGACGATGTGCTGGAAAAAATCCATTTGGTCTTTGCCTCGTTGTATAACGATCGGGCCATCTCTTATCGGGTACACAAAGGTTTTGAGCATAGCGAGGTTGCCATTTCAGCTGGTATCCAGCGCATGGTGCGCTCAGATAAGGGCAGTGCCGGGGTCATGTTCACCATTGATACCGAATCGGGCTTTGATCAGGTGGTGTTTATCACCTCTTCTTACGGTTTGGGTGAAACTGTGGTCCAGGGCTCCGTCAACCCTGATGAGTTCTACGTCTTTAAGCCCGCTCTCGAGGCCGGGCATTTTCCCATCATTAGTCGCCGCATCGGATCCAAGCTGGTCAAAATGGAGTTCAACCCCGAGCCCAACGCTCAGGAAGCGGTTCGTACCGTCGACGTACCCGTCTCCGAGCGCAATCGCTATTCCCTAAGCGATAGCGAGGTTATTGAGCTGGCCAACTATGCCACCATCATTGAAAAGCATTATCAGCGTCCCATGGATATCGAATGGGGCCGCGATGGTGTTGATGGTAAAATTTACATCCTGCAGGCACGCCCGGAAACGGTCATGTCGCAGCAAAAAGCCAATGACGTACAAGAGCGTTACCGGCTGAAAGCGACAGGCAATGTGTTGGTAACGGGGCGGGCCATTGGCCAGAAAATTGGTTCGGGTGTAGTGCGCATCGTGGGTGATGCTAGCGAAATGCATCTGGTTCAGCCTGGTGATATTTTGGTCACCGACATGACTGACCCCAACTGGGAGCCTGTCATGAAGTTGGCCTCTGCCATTGTGACCAACCGGGGTGGCCGTACGTGTCACGCAGCCATTATTGCCCGAGAACTAGGTATCCCGGCCGTGGTTGGCTGCAGCAATGCTACCGATGTGCTCAAAAATGGCCAAGAGGTCACGGTTTCCTGCGCCGAAGGCGACGAGGGTCGCATTTATGATGGACTGTTGGAAACAGAGATTGAAGAGGTGCGCTGGGGTGAAATGCCCGAGATCGGTCTCAAGGTCATGATGAACGTTGGGAACCCTCAGCTGGCCTTTGATTTCAGCCAAATTCCCAATCATGGGGTAGGTTTGGCGCGGCTCGAATTCATCATCAACAACAATATTGCCGTACACCCCAAGGCGGTGCTTGATTATCCCAATGTCGATGCTGATCTGAAAAAGGCTGTCGAGTCAGCTGCTCGAGGCTACGCCAGCCCGCGGGCATTCTTTGTCGAGAAGTTGGCCGAAGGGGTTGCTACCCTGGGTGCGGCTTTTTATCCCAAGCCCGTGATTGTGCGCTTATCCGATTTCAAATCCAATGAATATCGCAAGCTGGTCGGTGGTTCGCGCTACGAGCCCGAGGAAGAAAACCCCATGTTGGGTTTCCGCGGGGTAGTGCGTTACCTGTCAGATGAGTTTGCTGAATGTTTCCGCATGGAATGTGAAGCCATTCGCAAAGTACGTGACGAGATGGGCCTGACAAACGTCGAGATCATGGTGCCCTTTGTGCGCACCCCCTCACAGGCCAAGCGGGTCATAGACTTATTGGCCGAACATGGATTAGAGCGTGGCAAAAA
>Ga0209487_1001519_pt1 | contig 19563 bp, 17 predicted proteins | sample Poulit2012_FD_187524 | JGI IMG/M metagenome (GOLD analysis project Ga0209487, IMG submission 187524) | Agricultural soil microbial communities from Georgia to study Nitrogen management - Poultry litter 2012 (SPAdes) (version 2) | ecosystem: Environmental > Terrestrial > Soil > Agricultural land...
CCGCCATCGTCCTGCCGGCGGCAGTCGAGCAGTACGGCGAGGAGTTCAACGCCAACCCGGTCGGCACCGGCCCGTTCAGCTTCGTGTCATGGCAGCGCAACGAAGCCATCGAACTGGCCCGCTTTGATGGCTACTGGGGCGACGCCGCCCAGATCGAGGGCGTCCGCTTCGTGACCGTCCCCGAGAACTCCACCCGCATGGCCATGGTCGAGAGTGGCGAAGCCCACGTAGCGGTACGCGTACCGCCGCAGGACATCGCCCGCCTGAACGCCAACCCGGACGTCAACGTCGAGAACGTCTCCAGTCTGCGCACCATCTTCATCTACTTCAACACCGCGCTGGAGCCTTTCACTGACCCGCGCGTCCGTCAGGCCGTGAACTACGCCGTCAACAACCAGGACCTGGCCGACTTCGTGCTCGGCGGCGCCGTCCGCGTCAGTGACGCACCGATCTCACCGGGCATCTCGGGCTACACCCCGGTCGGCGACTACGACTACGATCCCGAGCGTGCGCGGGAACTGCTCGCCGAAGCCGGCTTCCCCGATGGCTTCAGCACCACGCTTTACAGCCCGTCCGGCCGCTACCTGCAGGACATCCAGACCTCCGAAGCCATCCAGGGCATGCTCGCCGAAGTAGGCATCAACGCCTCGATCGAGACGCTCGAATGGTCCGCCTACCTCGAGAAGATCAACGCTCCGGTCGAGGAGAACGACGTGCCGATGGCGATGCTCGGCTGGGGCACCGTCACCGGTGACGCCGATTACGGCCTGTTCCCGCTGCTGCACACCGACCAGTGGGTGCCGGCAGGATCCAACCGCGCGTTCTACTCCAACCCGGAAGTCGATGCGCTGCTGAGCGAAGCCCGTGTCAACCCGGACACCGAGGCCCGCCTCGAGATGTACGAGGAAGCGATGCAGCTCATCTGGCAGGACGCCCCGTGGCTGTTCCTGCACTCCGAGACCCAGCTGGTCGCCGTCCGTGAGGGCGTGAACGGCCTGATCATCCACCCGACCGAGCGCGTGCTCGCCTACGAGGTCAGCCTGGACTGAGGGGTCCCTGAACCTGATCATCATCCTCACCGCCGTGGCTCCGCCCCTGCCGGGCGGGACCACGGCGGTCCCCTGCCTCAGCTATCTTCGCTGCACGGCGTACCTGCACCAGGTTCACGCCACTATTCCTGAAAGAACTGTCCGACCCCAGGTAACCAGATGCCCCAATACATACTCCGACGCCTCCTGATCGCCATACCCTCCGTCTTCGGAGTGCTGATCATCGTCTTCGCCATGGTGCGGCTTGCACCCGGTGACCCGGCGCTGCTGCTCGCCGGTGAACTGGCCGACGCCGAGACCGTAGAGCGGATCCGTGAGCGGTTCGGCCTCAACGAACCCCCACACATCCAGTTCGGCCGCTTCATCAGCGGTGTCGTCCAGGGCGACCTGGGCCGTTCCACCCGCACCAACCGTCAGGTGACCGAGGACCTGGCTGACTACTTCCCCAACACCCTCGAGCTGGCGCTCGGGGCGATCGTGATCGCCCTGGTGATCGGCATCGGCCTGGGGGTAGCCTCAGCGCTGAGGCCGAACACGTGGGTGGACGCGCTGGCGATGATCCTGGCGCTCATCGGGGTATCGATGCCGGTGTTCTGGTTCGGCCTGCTGGCCATCATGTACTTCTCGGTAGAACTCGGCTGGTTCCCCGTCGCGGGCCGCGGCACCCTGGCGCACCTGGTGCTGCCGGCGATAACCCTGGGCGTGTCCAGCACGGGCGTCATCGCCCGGATGACCCGCTCGGCGATGCTGGAAGTTCTGGGCCAGGACTTCATCCGCACCGCCCGGGCCAAGGGGCTTCCCGGCCGGGGCGTGGTGTTCAAGCATGCGCTTCGCAACGCCCTGATCCCGGTCATCACCGTCGGTGGCCTGGAGTTCGGCTCGCTCATGGCCGGAGCGGTGATCACCGAGACCGTGTTCAACTGGCCCGGCATCGGCCGGCTGCTGGTGCAGTCGATCCTGGCGCGCGATTACCCTGTCGTGCAGGGCGCCGTCCTGGTCATCGCACTGTCGTTCATCGTCATCAACATCATCGTCGACCTGGTGTATGCGTTCATCGACCCGAGGATCCGCTTTGACTGACACACTTGCCACTGCCGCAGTTGCCCGCAAGGCGCCCCGCTGGCGCCGCCGCCTTGCCCGGAACCCCCTTGCCATCCTGGGGGCCGCCATCATCGCTTTCTTCCTGCTGATCGTAGCGTTCGCTCCGTTCATCGCGCCCTACTCGCCTTTGCAGCAGGACGTCCGCACCGCCTACCTGCCACCCGGTACCGGGGTCAGCTGGGGCGGACCCGAAGGCCAGTCAGGCCTGTGGGTCAGCCCGGCCAGCCGCATGCCGATAGGCGGCGTAACAGTGGATGACAGCGCCGCTTACCCGGTCAACTGGTTCGTCCGTGGTCCGTCATACACCTGGCTGTTCGGGCTGATCGAAAGTGACCTGCACCTGTTCGGAGTGGACGGGCCGACCCGTTTCCATCTGCTCGGTACCGACGAGCTGGGCCGCGATGTGTTCTCCCGGCTGGTGCATGGTGCCTGGATCTCGCTGTTCATCGGTCTGATAAGCGTCGGCATCGGCATCGGCATCGGCGTACCGGTCGGTGCAATATCGGGTTACTTCGGTGGGGTCACCGACCTGATCGTGCAGCGGGTTATCGACACGCTGCTCGCCTTCCCCGGCATCCTGCTTGCCATCGTGCTCGTCGCGACCTTCGGGACAGGCCTGACCAACCTGATGATCGCTGTCGGCATCGCCTCGATCCCGGTGTACGCCCGCATCGTGCGCGGCTCGGTGCTGTCAGTCCGCAAACGCGAGTTCGTGGAGGCCGCCAGTGCCCTGGGCCGGAAGCGCATGTCGATCCTGCTGAAACACGTCATCCCCAACGCCCTGTCGCCGATCATCGTGCAGTCGAGCCTGCAGATGGCCATCGCCATCCTGTTCGCCGCCGGCCTCGGCTTCCTCGGCCTTGGCGCCCGCCCGCCGCAGCCGGAGTGGGGACTGATGCTCGCGCGCGGCCGTGAGTACCTGGCGGTTGCACCGCACGTGGCGACCTTCCCCGGCCTGGCGATCATCCTCGTGGTACTCGGCTTCAACCTGCTGGGTGACGCCCTGCGGGACGCACTCGATCCGCGCAGCTGAGCACCAAGGCTGCCTGCAAATGCAATCATGGTCTGTCATGCGTTCTTCCCGCGCCAACCTTGAGCTGAGGCCACTGTCGGTACGCACCGGGATAAACATCCACGCTGAAGGCTCGGCGCTGGTTGAACTCGGGCAGACCCGCGTGCAGGCGACAGTGAGTGTCGAACCGAAACTGCCGCCACACCTGCGCAACCGCAAGGACGCGAGCGGCTGGCTGACCGCGGAGTACGCCATGCTGCCGCGCAGCACTTCCAGCCGCGTCAATCGCGAACGCCTCTACCCCGGCGGCAGGAACCAGGAGATCCAGCGGCTGATCAGCCGCAGCCTCAGGGCCGTCACCCGGCTCGACCTGTTCCGCGGCCAGACCCTGACCGTGGACGTTGACGTACTGCAGGCCGACGGCGGTACCCGCTGTGCCGGCATCATCGCCGGTTACGCTGCTCTGTTCGAGCTGGCGGACTCGCTCATCCATTCGGGCCGCCTGGACGAGTGGCCGCTTACAGCGGAGCTGGCAGCCGTCAGCGTCGGACTGGTCGGCGAAGAGGTCCTGCTTGATCTGGACGCGGCCGAGGACCAGAATTGCCAGCTTGACCTGAACGTCGTCGGAACGGCCAGCGGCGAGCTGATCGAGGTGCAGGGCGGCAGCGAGGCGGGCCCGATCGCTGCCGAAAAGTACGTCAGCCTGGTCGGTACCGGCGTCAGTGCACTCGCTGTGATCTTAGAGCGCGTCCGTCTGCAGATCGCGAGGCAGGTGTGAGGGGACTCAGGCTGCTCCTCGCCAGTGGGAACGCAGGCAAGCTGACAGAGTTTCGTGAAGCCCTGCCCGGTGTCGAGCTGCTCAGTCTCAGCGATGTCGCCATCGGCGACCTGCCACCGGAGGCCGGCACCAGTTACGAGGAGAACGCCCTGCTGAAAGCCGGCTTCGCAGCGGTGCATGCGGGACTCCCGACGCTGGCTGATGACTCGGGCCTCGAGGTCGATGCACTGGACGGTGCTCCCGGCATCCATTCCGCGCGCTTCGGCGGAGAGCTTGGTGATGGCGAGCGCATCGCCCTGCTGCTGGAACAGCTGCGTGACGTGCCGCTGGCAAGCCGGGGCGCTGCGTTCCGCTGCGCTCTGGTGCTGGCGCTGCCCGACGGAGAAGTCCAGGTGTTCAGGGGCTCCGTCCGCGGCAGGCTGCTGGAGGGACCACGAGGCCGGGGTGGCTTCGGTTATGACCCTGTGTTCTGGTCCGATGAGCTTGGCAAGAGTTTCGCGGAAGCGACCCGGGCGGAGAAACAGCAGGTCAGCCACCGCGGCAAGGCACTCCGAGAACTTCAGGCGTGGCTCGCCAGCGACGAAGCGGGCGAGAAACTCGCCATCTGGCGCAAACGGTAACGACCCGTTAAGGCAATGCTGGCCCTGCTACGGCACTGGTAGCGGGGGAATTATAGTATTACGGGGAGGAGGAGAACGTATGAATCGTTTCAGCCAGTTACTGACTGCTTTGCTCCTGATAACCACAATCGGCAGTGCTGCCTTCGCGCAGCCACTCAGCGACGCAGCCGCTGAACGTCTGGCACGTGCCCGGGCCACTGCGGAACAGGCCCTCGCCACCTATCCCGCCCAGTACCCTGACCGTCCCCTGTGGCAGGAGACCTTCGCTTACATCGAGGAAGCCATCTCACTGGCACCGTCCAGCCCCGAACCGTACAGATTCCAGGCGATCGCCCATACCATGGCGAACTGGTATGGTCCCGCCTGGCGCATGTGGCAGGACTACCTGAGCCGCGGCTGGACCCTGGATGCCGAAGCGACCCGCTGGTTCGTGGAGGCCGGTCATCAGCAGGCGTACAGCTTCTACCGCCTGGAGATGCCGGAGCGCGCCCTGAACGTGTACCTGAGCGTCCTGGACGAAGTGCCTTTCGACCTGGAAGCGCTGTCGTGGGCCGGCCGCATCCTGATGGAGCTCGAACGCCCGGAGCAGGCGATCCCTTACTGGACTACGGTGGCCGAGCGCGATCCGACTGATGAGCGGGCCGTTTACTTCCGTGACCTTGCGCGTGACCAGGCGCGCTGGGGAGTCGAAGCGGTGAACGAGTTCCGGGAGGGCGTCGCATTCTATGAAGCTGGTGCAATGGCACAGGCGCGTGACCACTTCACCCGCGCCACCATCCTGAACGACGCTTACGCCGAGGCCTGGGCCTGGCTGGGCCGGGTCGAGTTCGAGTCAGGCAACTACCGGGACGCCCGTACGTACTACGGCCGCGCCCTGGACATCGAGCCTGCATTCGAAACGTACCGCTACTTCTACGAGGAGGCCGGCCGCCGGCTCTGACACCCGGCAGCAAGCAGAACTTGCGGCAGGAGCGCGCGTCACAGGTGGATGTTGACGCGCGCTCCTCGCTTGAACAGGTGGACGCTGTCAGCGAACCTGACCACCTGGGACCGGTACCCGGTCGAGAGCGTGTGCGCCCGGGCACCGTCACGGAAGAACTTGACGCCGTGCAGGAGGTCGCCATCGGTTATGCCGGTGGCGCTGAACACGATGCTCTTCCCCGGCGCCAGGTCGTCCGTGCCGTAAACCCGCTCCAGGTCCACACCTTTGTCAAGGCACCGTTGTCTCTCACCGTCGTTGCGGGGCACGAAACGTCCCTGTATCTCGCCACCCAGGCATTTCAGGGCCGCGGCTGCCAGGACACCCTCAGGAGCGCCGCCCGTACCCATGACAGCATGGACATTGGTGCCGCGGATCGCAGCTGACAGGGCAGCGATGACGTCACCATCACCGATCAGCTTCACCCGGGCGCCGGCCCCACGTACCGAGCGGATCAGTTCACCGTGCCGTTCCCGGTCGAGGATGACGACGGTCAGGTCAGTTATGTCCCGGTCAAGACTGAGGGCGATCGCGTGCAGGTTAGCTGCCACCGGCCAGCGCAGGTCTACCTTGCCTGCTGCCGGGGGTCCAACGATGAGTTTCTCCATGTACGTGTCGGGAGCCTGGAGCAGGCCGCCCTTCTCAGACACGGCGATGACCGCGACTGCGTTGTTCACGAGGCGGGCAGCGATGCTGGTACCCTCGACCGGGTCAACGGCGATGTCGACAGGCCAGGAACCCGCGGCGGCCTTGCCGACTTTCTCGCCGATGTACAGCATGGGCGCCTCGTCGCGTTCCCCTTCGCCGATCACAATCTCTCCGTCGATGTCCAGTTCGTTCAGCACCCGGCGCATCGCATCCGTACCGGCCTGATCGACCATGTCGGAGTCACCTTTGCCGGCAACCCGGCTGGCGGCGATCGCCGCTTCCTCGGTTACCCGCACCACTTCCAGCACCAGTTCCCGTTCCAGCTGAACCACATCTGCATCGGTGACCACCACGGATTTACCCATGTCCCAATGATGCCACTAACCCTGGGTGTCTGTGCCGTGTCCGGCATGTCTTTTCAGCAGCACGGCCGCGGGTCCCTCCAGGCTGCTGCCCTGCTCATGCAGGAGCACCGTCAGGTGGAACAGCAGGTCGGCTGCCTCGGCGTCAAGCTCATCAGGTTGGCCCTGCAGTGCCGCGACCACCGTCTCACCCGCTTCCTCCACGACTTTCTGCGCCACGTAGCCGATGCCCCGTTCATGCAGCTGACGCACGTAGGACCCGTCCGGCAACTCCTCCAGCCGCTCGCGGATCACTGCGTCAAGGAGTGCCACGGCGCGCTGCACCTGTGAGGGGAACTGCTGATCCTGGCCCAGAAGCGGCTGGTGAAAGCAGCTCTGTTCGCCCGTATGGCAGGCCGGTCCGTGCTGCTGCACCTGGTACAGCAGCGCGTCGCCGTCACAGTCCAGGTTCACGGCCACGACCCGCTGGGTGTTGCCGCTGGTCGCTCCCTTGCGCCACAGCTCCTGGCGGGAACGGCTGTAGTAGTGGGCGTCGCCACTGGCGAGCGTGGCATCAAGCGCCTCCCGGTTCGCCCAGGCCAGCATGAGTACCTGAGCGGTCCGCGCGTCCTGGACGACTACCGGCAACAGCCCGTCGTCTCCGAACTTTATCTCGGGGTCAGTCGACATGCTGGCGATGATATCGCTTCAGCGCAACAGCAGCGACAGCAGCTCCACGTGATGGGTCTGCGGGTAGAAGTCCCACGGCTTCACCTGCGCGATCTGCCAGCCGCGGGAACTGAGGTCAGCGACATCACGCGCCCAGGTAGCGGCGTCACACGAAACGTAGATGAGCCGTCTTGCAGCTGAAGCGCTGATGGCCTCACGCACCTCCCGGCTCAGGCCCGCCCGCGGTGGATCGACAGTGATCAGTTCAGCCTCCCGCCCGAACTGTACGTCCCTGACGTCACCGGCATGAAACTCCACGTTGCTGATGCCCAGCTTCTTCGCATCACTGACGCCACGGCGAACGCTCGCCCGGTCGATCTCGAAGGCGTGAACCTGGCTGAACTGTGATGCGAGATGGAAACTGATCGCGCCACCGCCGGCGTACAGGTCATGGGCGACTGAGCCGGACCCGGCCAGAGCAGCCAGTTCCCGGAACAGCTCCCCCGCAGCAGCCGGGTTCGGCTGGGCGAAACTGCTGACGCTGACTGACAGGCTGAAGTCACCGTACTGCTGGTTCAGCAGCCTGGTCCCGGCCAGTCGCTCTGCCCCGCGCCGGAAGCGGCCCCGGGGGTCGAAACCGGCCCAGGCCACGCCGCTGATTCCGGCCCGCACCAGTTCGTGTGCGTACTCCAGGTAGTTGCGGGCGGAGGCGCTGGCAACGAGCGCGACCAGCACTTCGCCGGCATCATTGGAGCGGATCACGACTTCACGGACGCCTTTGGCCAGCCCCTGCTCAAGCATGCTGTCCCAGGCAGCCCGGATCGGCTCGCTGGCGACCGGATCGCTGTCAAGCAGCCGGACCTCGTGAGTTCCCGGCAGCCGGTAGCCGAAACGTCCCCGCACAGCGCTGGGCTGGACGATATTCCGGTAGCCCCATTCGAGTGGCGAGGGAACCACTGCGGCGACCTCCGGCAGTTCCGCTTCCCTCGGCAGGGCCCGCTCCAGCGCATCGATGACGACTTCCCGCTTCAGCTGCAGCTGCCGCGGGTAACTGATGTGGTCGAGATCAAGGCCGGGATGGGCTGTCGCTTCGACCCGGTCCGGGCTGGCTTCCAGCACCTCGGTGACTGCGCCCTGCTGCACGCCGGAGCGGCTCGCCAGGTCTGCCCTGACGAGTTCCCCGGGGATGCCACCGCGGATGAGGCCAAGCCGTCCGTCCTTCAGTCGGGCGAGACAGACGCCGCCATGAACCATTCTTTCCAGCCTGAGTTCGCTCACACTCAACTTTACTCACGGTTCCGGTGCGAAAGGTCGCCTCTGTTATACTCCGGACATGAAACGGTCCGTCCAGGAAATCGTCGAACTCGTCGTGTTCGGAGCAATTGCCCTGTTGATCGGCACCGGCTTGCTCTGGCTCACCGGCTGGATCTTCTCCGGCCTCGGCTGGCTGTTCCAGGGCGTTGCAGGACTGCTCTGGCGCCTGCTCATCGTTCTCGTCCCGATCGTCCTCGTCATCGGGCTCATCTACTGGCTCGTCAACATGTACATGGCCCAGCGGGCTGACCCGGCCAGCGCCGGTGCCGGCAGCAGCACCGGTCCCGCGTCGCCGGCACCGGCACCGACGCCTGATGCGTCAGCTACTGCAGAATCCGCTGCAATGGTCGGTGCGGAAAGCGCTGCCGCCGAACCAGCTGCCGCTGGAACAGCGCCGGAACCCGAATTCGTCGGGCCGGCCAGCCAGCAGCCCGTTCAGCCCGAGGCTGGTCTGCCCGCCGACCATGAGGCACCAGCTCCGCTTGACGCTGCCGCTGTGGAGCCGGCGCCGCCGGTAAGCCCGGCCGATCCGCCGGCTGATCAGTTCTCGGCGCCTTCAGAGAGCGTATCTGAACCTGTCCCGCCGGCAGGGCTGTCAGACGGACCTGAACCCGGCGCGACGCACGCTGATGGCACCGCTGCGGAACAACCCGCCGACGATGAGGACCGGCCGCTGCGTAACGGCTGACCCCCGCTCTGAAGCAGGTACTTCAATGAACTGCCGCCGGCCTGTATGACCGGCGGCAGTAGTGTTTACGGGTCTAAGACGGCTGCCTCAGGCAGTCATTCGGCCAGTCCTCGCGGATCGAGGGCGTCGCGCAGGCCGTCGCCGACGAAGTTCAGCGCAAGAACCGTCATGACAATGGCGATACCCGGGTAGGTGACCGGCCAGTGCGCCTCGCGGAGGTAAGCGCGGGCGCCGTTCAGCATGGCACCCCACTCAGGCGTGGGCGGTTGCGCCCCCATGCCGAGAAAGCTGAGGCCGGCGGCACTGAGGATCGCTCCGGCCAGCGACAGCGTGACCTGGACGATAACAGGGCTCAGTGAGTTGGGCAGGACGTGCATCAGCATGATGCCGGAATCCCGCTGACCGGAAGCTTCGGCTGCCGCCACGTAATCCTGCTCGCGGACGGTCAGTACGGCAGAGCGCATTATCCGTGAGAAGTACGGCACGGTGGCTACTCCGACCGCGATCATGACGTTGACGATGCTCGAGCCGAGCGCCGCGACGATGGCCAATGCCAGCAGGAAGCCTGGCAGTGCCAGCAGCACATCAGATATGGCTGAGATGATCCGGTCGATCCAGCCGCCGTAGAAGCCGGCCAGCAGGCCCATCAGACCGCCGACCGCCAGAGCGATGCCGACGGACAGGAAGCCGACGCTCAGCGAGACGCGGCCACCGTAGATGATGCGGCTGTACGTGTCCCGGCCGAACTGGTCGGTACCCAGCCAGTGTTCAGCGCTGGGCGGAGCCAGCCGGTTGCGGAGGTTCTGGACGTTGGGATCGTGCGTGGCAACAAGTGGCGCGAAAACGGCGGCCAGGACGATCAGCGCCAGGGCGATCACCCCGAACAGGGTGCGTGGGTTGCGCCAGAAGCGGCGCACGGCTTTCGATCGGCGACGGGGCAGCGTGCTTGCCGCAGCAGCCTCAGCCATAACGCACCCGCAGCCTGGGGTCCAAGTAGGCGTAGAGGATATCTACGATCAGGTTGACGATCGCGTAAGCAAGGGCGAACACCAGGATGACTCCCTGTACCACCGGAAAATCCTTGGAGCGGATCGAGTCCACTGCGAGTCGGCCGAGTCCCGGCCATGAGAAGATCGTTTCGGTGATTACCGCGCCGGCCAGCAAGCCACCGAACTGCAGACCGATGACCGTCAGGATCGGGATCATCGCGTTGCGGAGGGCATGCAGGTACACGACCCGGTTGTTGACCACGCCTTTGGCCCGGGCGGTGCGGACGTAATCCTGGTTGAGGGCCTCGATGAGGGTGGAACGGGTCATGCGTGTGATCGAGGCGATGGCGCTGGTGCCAAGCGTGACCGCGGGCAGCACGTAATATTCCCAGCTGCCGCCACGTCCGGAAGCGGGCAACCAGTTAAGCACATAGGAGAACAGCAGCATCATCACCAGCGCCTGCCAGAACACCGGCATGGCCAACCCAAGGAACGATGCGAACGTGAACACGTGATCGGCGATCGAACCGGGCCGCGTGGCGGAGATGACTCCGATCGGTATGCCGATCAGGACCGCGATCGCGGTGGCTATGACCGCCAGCTCGAAGGTCGGGCCCATGCGGGCTCCGATCTCATCAGTCACCAGCCGGTTGGAGCGGATCGACCGGCCCAGATCGAGTGTGACGACTCCGCCGAGCCAGTTGACGAACCTGACGGGTGCCGGGTCGTTCAGTCCGAGCCGCTCGCGCAGCGCCTCCTGCTGTTCATGGGTCGCGCGTTCGCCCAGCATCAGGGTCACCGGGTCACCGGGCGTGAGCTCGATGATGCTGAACACGATGATGCTCACCCCAAGCAGCACGGGGATGATCATGAGGATTCGTTTGATTATGAACTGGAACATTAAATGGCTTTCGGTCTAATGGTCAGTGGAGGCCGGCTGAACGTGCCGGCCTCCACTGAAAGAGTCACTTGAGGATCAGGGGGTGCCCTGTCAGTTCTTGGTGACGTTGTAGAGGCGGTGATGGCCGGCCGGGTGCGGCACGAAGCCTTCGATGGCGTTGCTCACACCGTGCTCTTCAGTCGTCACGATGAGGAAGATCCACGGTGCGTCTTCCTGCAGGATCTCCTGTGCCTCGGCGTACAGTTCGACGCGGGTGTCCGGGTCGGTTTCAACACGGGCAGCGTCGAGCAGTTCGTCAACGCGGTCGTTGGCGTAGAAGGTACGGTTGCCGGGGTCGCCGAACTGGCTGCTGTGGAACAGCGCGTACAGGCCGTAGTCGGCGTCACCGGTCACGGTGACCCAGCCGAGGATGAACATGTCGTGCAGACCGGCGGCGGTGTCGGCGAGGTAGGTGCCCCACTCGACTACCTGGACGTCAACCTGAACGCCGATGTTGGCGAGTTCGGCCTGGACGATCTCGGCGATCTCCATGCGCTGCGGGTTGTCGTTGGTCCAGATGCTGGTGCTGAAGCCGTCAGGGTAGCCGGCTTCGGCCAGCAGCTCACGTGCCAGCTCGGGGTCGTACGTGTACGGCTCGAGATCCAGGTTGGCGCCGAAGACGTCACTGGAGATCGGGCTGACGGCACGCTCGGCCTGGCCGGTGTAGATGGTATCGACGATCAGGTCGACGTCGATCGCATGGTTGATGGCCCGACGGACCAGGGGATCATCGAACGGCTCCTGCTGGACGTTGAAGCCGATGTAGGCGGTCGAGAGGGTACGGACGGGCACGAGGTGCACGTTGTCGTTGGCCTCTGCGCTGCGGGCAGCGGTCGGCGGCAGGGTGTAAGCGATGTCGACACCACCGGTCTCGAGTTCGATGCCGCGGACGGAGCCCTCGGGGATCGGACGGAAGACCAGGGTCTCGGGGAGGACGTCGCCGCCCCACCAGTCGTCGTTGCGCTGCAGGACGACGCGGTCGCCGGTCTGCCAGCTGTCGAAGACGAACGGACCGGTACCTACGACGACGCTGGTGCCGTAATCGTCACCGGCGGCCTCGACGGCGTTCTGGTTCATGATGCCCAGGCTGGAGTGCGCCAGGTGGTTCAGGATCGGAGCGAAGGGGAACTCAAGCTCGATCTGTACGGTGTAATCGTCAACCGCTTCCACCGAGCTGACGGAGTCAAGCAGGAACGCGGAGTGCGCGGGCAGGCTCATGAAGCGTTCGTACGTCCAGACGACATCGGCTGCCGTGAAGTGATCGCCGTTGTGCCAGGTGACGTCATCACGCAGGTTGAACACCCAGGTGGTGTCATCGACGGCTTCCCAGCTCTCGGCCAGGCCCGGGTCGATCTCGAGGTTCTCGTTCTGGACGACCAGGGTGTCGTAGATCTGGCGTGAGATCTGCGAGGTCGGCTGGTCGTTGGTGTTATGCAGGTCAAAGGTGACAGGATCGGCACCCATCGCTACCGTAATGGTCTGGGCGCTGACGGCTCCGAATACGAGGCCGCCGGCCAGGGCCAGTGCAATGATTTTCTTCAAGACATCCTCCGAATGAACTGTTGTTGATCTCGTGTTGCCGGGTTCGCCCGCTGAGGTCACTGCTGCGAGTGACACGAGCCGGGCGGCGGGGTTAAGCGAGTGTTCAAGAACGCAGCCTGTCCAGTAGCCCCTCCGTTTCTGAGGTCCACCCCGCTGGGGTCGACCAGGTGAGATTCACTTGAAATGCATCTTAGCAAAGCCGACAGGCCGGGTCGGTGTAAGGCGTACGACGCCTGCCGCGGACAGGCCTGTTCACCTGTTCGTGCCGGCTCCTGAACGACCCGGCGCCTGTGCTACCATCGGGAGCATTGATGATCCATACCATCACCAGAACTGCCCGTCTGCTGCCCGCCTTAGCCGGCGGGCTGCTGCTGCTGCTGTCCGGCTGCCTCTCGCGCGACGCAGACTCGTTCGATGCGGTCATCACCATCACGGAACCGAAAGCCGGTACCGCCCGCTCCGCCGAGCAGGTAGACGTGTTCGGTTACGCCCTCGATGACCGCGGCATCCAGGCAATCCGGGTCGACGGCGATGACCTGTTCCGCTACCCCCAGTTCGAGGCCGAACGGGGCAAGAAACTCGTTCATTTCGGCTTCCGCGGCCAGGCCCGCGGCGAGGGTGAACTGACCTACCTGATCGAGGTGGAGGACGTCGACGGTTTCGTGACTTCCCTGAACTACTCGCTGACGGTCGACATCACCCCTCCGACGCTGGAGCTGGAGGTAACGGCGGCCAGCGGCGGTGGTTTCGACATCAGGGGCGTGGCACGCGACAACATGGCAGTCAGTTCGATCCGGATCGGCGGGGTGCCCTACACGTTCGCACCGGCACCTGAAGTGAGCTTCGACCTGCCGAACGTCACTCCGGACAGCAGGGTGGTCGAAGTGGCTGACTCTGCAGGCAACACCATAACGAGGGAATTCTGAATGAGCGACACCACAACACGTGCAACCGACCAGCCCACCAACGGGCATGAAGCTGCCGAACCTGCCGCTGAACTGACGATAAGCACCGGGGGCAGCGAACTGCCCGTCCGGATCAGGGAACTGCCGGTTCACAGCAGCACCGTCCTGCAGGGGGCTTCCCAGGCGCGCACCGTCGAACTCGAGACCGCTCACGGCAACACCGACCTCATCAGGGTGCTGGACATCCTGGGAATCGGTGGCCCGTTCCAGACCGTGTCTCCCTGGGAACTGGAGGATGAGCGCGGTCGGCACCTGATCCATGCGGGGGGTTACGCGGCACTGCCCTTCGGCGAGAACTACCCACCGCTTGTCAGTTTCATTCAGGAGTATCTCGAGCACAACCGCACGATGGGCTTCGCCCAGCAGTCAGCTTCAGACTGGCGCGCTGCGCTGGCCACCAACCTGGTTGCCCTGCTCACGAGTTTCGCGCCGAGCCATCACGACTCACGTGTGTTTTTCTCCAACAGCGGCGCTGAGGCGATCGAGGCAGCGCTCAAGTTCGTGAAGGCAGCGCGGCCTGATGCCGGCATCATCATCAACTTCACCCGCGCCTACCACGGCAAGACTTTCGGCGCGCTCAGCCTCACCCCGAACGAGGAGTACCAGGGACCGTTCCGGCCGCTTTACGGCGACGTGCGTACACTGCCGTTCGGGGAGGCAGATGTGTTCAACCAGACGGTTCGTACCCTCGGACCCCAGAACATCGCTGGCGTGTTCGTGGAACCCGTCCAGGGCGAAGCGGGCGTCGTCACCCCACCTGAAGGTTTCCTCAGCAGCATCGGCGAGACGTGTCAGCGGTACGGCATCCCCGTGGTCGCTGATGAGATCCAGTCAGGACTGGGGCGCACTGGCCACTGGTTCGCTTCGCTGGCCGCAGGACTGGAACCGGACATCATCACCCTGGCCAAGCCCCTGTCCGGAGGTCTGGTTCCCATCGGCGCGACGATCGCCCGCAAGGAGCTCGTGAAGAAACTGCTCGGCGGGCTCGAGAGCAAGCGGCACTCCACGACGTTCGGGGGTGGCAGCCTGGCGGCTGCAGTGGCCCTGCGTTCGCTGGAGCTGATCATCGAGGAGAACCTGATCGAGAAAGCCCGACTCAACGGGAGGCGGGGCCTGAAACGGCTGCAGGACATCCAGGCGGCCTATCCGGGCTACATCAGTGAGGTGCGGGGCTCCGGGATGCTGTTCGCGCTGAAGCTGAAGAACGTCATCAACCCGCGGCTGCTGAAAGGGCAGGAGGAACTCATTCACCTGCTGGGCAGTACCCTGGCTCTTCGCGAGATGCACATGAACGGGGTACATGTGTGCTTCACGCTTAACCAGTCGCAGATCGTGCGGCTCACCCCGGCGCTCAACATGCCCGATCACCTGTTCGACGAGATGTTCGACCGGATCGAGGTGACCGCCCGCAAGAACCGCGGCAGCTGGCGTATGCTGCCCCGCACGCCTGTCGGCAGGCTGGCACGGCTGGCGCGGCTGGCGCTCGGCAGCAACAGCTGAGCAGCGGGTTACAGCAGGGCGCACAAAAAGGTTCCGGGTGGGAATGCTCCCACCCGGAACCTGTCTTTGGACTTGTTGGCTTCGGCCCGTGATCAGCGGGTCTCGCCAGCCAGCAGTGCCTCGAGCTGGGCCTGCGCTTCATCCAGCGCCTGCTGCGGGGTCGTTTCCTGCAGTACGGCACGGACCACGGCGTTGCCGAGGATATCGAAGCGGATCTGCTGCCACTCAGCCAGGTTCGGCTCGAACTGCGCGAACGGCAGCTGGTCCGGGATCGACTGGAAGTCGGGGTTCTCAGCCAGGTAATCCTGGTAGACGGGGTGTTCGGCTGCTGCGTCACCGAGCGGGGCGTAGCCGGTGGCGACTGCGAATACCGCGTTCACTTCCGGGCTGGTCAGGAAGTTGATGTAGTCACGGGCGACGGCCTGCTGCTCGGGGGTCGCACCGGTGAACACCAGCAGGTTGGTTCCCTGGAACACGCTGGCGCCGGGGTTGCCGTCACCGCTGCCGGGCATCGGAGCGACACCGACATCGAAGGTGGCGTTGTTGATGTAGTAGGTGTAGCCCGCGGAGGTGTCGGTCGAGAAGCCATAGGTGCCGAGCGCGAAGCTCTCGTTGATGTAACCGTCGGTGATCGGACGGGCGATCTGGGTCTCGTAGCTCATGTCTACGAGCAGCTGCAGCGCTGCCACGCCGGTCTCGCTGTTGACGGTCAGGTTGCCTTCTTCGTCGTAGAAATCGCCGCCCATGGAGAAGAACCAGTCTTCGTAGGTGGCCAGGTCGCTCGGCATGAACCAGTAGGTAGGCTCGCCGGTCATCAGGCGGAGCACTTCACCGGCGGTGTTGAACTCTTCGACGGTGGTGGGGACACGCACGCCGTCCTCGTTCTGGGGGATGCCTGCGGTCGCCAGTTCAGCGTCGTACTCGAGCAGCAGGTCACGGTTGTAGTAGAGCAGGTGCACACTCTTGTTGAACGGCACGCCGTAGAGCACGCCGTCCCAGGTGACGCCTTCGATGAAGTTGTCGTAGATGTGATCGGTTTCGATGCCCAGCGCGCCCAGATCCTCGACGACACCGGCACGGAGGTAGGTGGCGATGTTGTTCTCGTAACCCATGGCCATCACCGGCAAGTTGCCGGCGGCGGAGGCAGCCAGGACGGCGGTCGACAGGTCGGTGTAGTTACCCTGGCCGACCGTGCGCACGCAGGCACTGCCTTCGTTCTGACGGTTGAACTCGAGCGTCAGGTTCTCCAACGTCGGACGCAGGCTGCCGCCCGTGAAGCCATGCCAGAACTCGATCGTGACCGGGCTGCTGGCGCAGAGCGCGTCGATCTGGTCCTGGGCTTCCTGCTGGGCGAGACCGGTGGACACGCCAGCGAGGGCTGCCAGGCTCAGGGTGGCAGTTGTGATCCGTTTGAACATTCGCTACTTCCTTTCAGTGAGAGGTGACTGGCACTTCAGCTAAATCTACCCGATATGGAGCAAGTCCGCGTCAGGGGCCTGTCAGATCACTTCAGGCCGGAGCGGGCGATACCCTGGATGAACTGTTTCTGCACGAACAGGAAACCGACGATGATGGGCAGCACCGCCAGGGTCGATGCAGCCATCAGCGCACCGTAGTCCGTACCGGCCTCATCCACGAAGTAGCGCAGACCCACCTGGATGGTGCGCATCCGTTCGGAGCTGGTTACGATCAGCGGCCAGAGCAGAGCGTTCCAGGAACCCAGGAATGAGAACAGTGCGTAGGTGACCAGTCCGGGCGTTGCCAGTGGCAGTGCCACCGCCCACAGCTGAGTGAACCAGCTGGCCCCGTCGATGCGGGCAGCATCGAACAGTTCCTGAGGCAGGGTGCTGAAGAACTGGCGCAGCAGGAAGATGCCGAAAGCACTGGCGACGAACGGAACGATCAGTGCAGCGTACGTGTTGATCCAGTCCAGCCGTGCCAGGGTCACGTAGTTGGGGATGAGCAGTACCTCGCCGGGGATCATGAGTGTACCGATCACCAGCAGGAACACGATCTCACGGCCCCAGAAACGGATGCGGGCCAGCGCGAAGGCAGCGAAGCAGGCGACGACGATGCCGACAAGCACCTGCACCGTGGCGGTGAAAGCGGAGTTGAAGAAGTACCAGCCGAACGGCGCCGCCCGCCAGGCACTGATGTAGTTGCTGAACACGTAGCTGAACAGGCCCGGCGCGGCGTTCTCGAACGAGACCTCCACCCAGTTGCGGGTGTTGCGCAGCCCGTCAGCAGCGATGTCTGAGGAAACGTAGGTGCTGCTCCGCGGCAAGCGCAGCTGCAGGGGGATGCGGTTGAACTCCGTGTCACCGGTGTGCTCCACCGTCACCAGGTAGGTGCTGCCTTCACCGCTGATATGGAGCGGCTCAACGGTGGTGGCCGTCTGTTCAGCCAGCGGGAAACTGAGTACCCCGGTCGGACGTGGCACCACCACCTCCAGCCCGGCACCCGGTTCGTTCTCGGCCACCTCCACTTTGAATTCCAGTTTCCCGCCGGGTTGCCAGCCGCCGGTGAAACCGCCTGACAGGCTGCCGCCGGTTCCCTGCCTGCCCAGTGTCCAGGCTGCCACCCAGTTGGCGGGCTGCATCTTCTGCGGGAACAGGACCGGTTCGGCCTGGCCGGCTTCCTGGCGGGTCTGCACGGAGGTGGACAGCATCCAGTAGAACGGGAAGATCATGATGACCGCCCCGGTGATGAGGGTGACGTAGACGAGGAAGCGGCCGAGTGCCGCCCGTACGCTCACCCTTCGGCTCCCTGGCCGCCCTGCGCGAACAGCCTGCGCTGCAGCAGCGTCAGCATCAGGGTGAGCAGGAACAGTATGAACGCCAGTGCCGATGCGTAACCGAAGTCGAAATCGCGGAAGCCTTTCTGGTACAGGTACATGACCACCGACAGGGTGTCGTTCAGAACGCCGCCCGTGGGCGTCATTATCAGTATCTGGGTGAACACGTTGAGTGAGCCGATGAGGCCGATTATGAGCACGAAGAACGTGGTCGGGGCCAGCAGCGGCCAGGTGATGTAGCGCAGCTGATGCCACCAGTTCGCCCCGTCGATGCGGGCGGCTTCGTAGTACTCGCTGGAGATCGACTGGAGGCCGGCCAGGAAGATGACCACGTTGTAGCCGAGGAAGTTCCACACGCTCATGATCATGATCGCTACCAGCGCGACGCTGGGACCGGCCCAGTAACCTGACAGCTGCACCCCGAACGGTTCCAGCAGCAGGTTCAGGACCGGAGTGGGGTTGCTGGTCCAGCGGAAGTTGTCCAGGCCGAGTACCCAGTTGAGCAGCCCCAGGCCGGGGTTGTAGATCCAGCTCCACACTGCGGCGGCCGCAGTGGTCGCGGTGATGTAGGGCAGGAAGTAGATGAGCCGGAACAGGGCCAGGCCCCGGATCTTCTCGTTCAGCAGAATCGCGATGAACACGCCAAGGACTATGCCGATGGGGACGGTGCCGAGCACGTACCACCCGGTATTTACGAGCGAGCGGATGAACAGCGGATCACGCAGGGCGATGGCGTAGTTCTCCAGCCCGACGAACGTGGCGCTGCCGAGGTAGTTGAAGTCTTTGAACAGGCTGATCCACAGTGCGTTCACTGCCGGCAGGTAGATCCAGATGAGCATCAGCAGCAGTGCCGGCATGATGAACATCCAGCCGCTCAGCTGGGTCTGGGTCAGTTCACTGATCTGGCCGCGGTACGCCTGGAAGACAAGTACGAAGGCGACAAGCAGCAGCAGCGGTGGCAGCAGTTGGGCGCCCTCCAGCTGCAACGGCAGCGGCTGCAGACCCAGCTGGCTGCCGGAGAACACGCTGCCGGCGATGACGGCTGCGGCTGCTGCGAGCAGCAGCGCCCCGCCGCGAAGCCACGTCGCGGCGCTTCCTGCAGCCGGCCTGCTCACGAGCCGGCCTGTACTTATCGCGGCAGCAAGGCTGACGAACAGGTTGATGGCAGGCAGTACCCAGCCGCTGGCAGTGCCGACAAGGTCAAAACGGTCAAGCAGGGCCGTCAGCACACTGAGTGACACCAGCAGGAAGACGAGCAGCCAGGCTCGCGCTTCTGCTGCCGGTCTCCTCACTGTTGTGCTGGGGCTGGTTGTGATCATGGTCCGCACCGGGGCATGGCCATAACTATAGCAGTCCACAAGGGGCGTTCCCGGAGCGCTGTGCCGCCTTCCTGCCGCCCGCCGCTGAGTGCGTCACATGGCACAAAAAAGAGCAGGACAGTCACATAAGACTGTCCTGCTCTGTATTTGATGATCCGTTGATGATCCAGTTGTGGAACCTGCATAGACTCCTTAGAAAGGAGGTGATCCAACCGCACCTTCCGGTACAGTTACCTTGTTACGACTTAACCCCAGTCATAAGCCACACCTTAAACACGCGCCTCATTAACGAAGCCACGCGCCTTCGGGTGCAAC
>Ga0209487_1001520_pt1 | contig 19561 bp, 19 predicted proteins | sample Poulit2012_FD_187524 | JGI IMG/M metagenome (GOLD analysis project Ga0209487, IMG submission 187524) | Agricultural soil microbial communities from Georgia to study Nitrogen management - Poultry litter 2012 (SPAdes) (version 2) | ecosystem: Environmental > Terrestrial > Soil > Agricultural land...
AACAAAAAGTCAAAGGTGCGAAGTCTTTAAAATAAATTTAATTTTATAAGTTATAGAATGCTCGAACGATGGTTCGAGCATTTTTTATTGTTTCAATTTAAAACTCCAATTAAAAATAAATTCAGATACTTGATCACCTTTTTCATCAATTCCTATACTTTTCATTTGCAACGTTTGACCTTCACCCGTTTCTATAGCTTTTTTTAAAACCTCGTCCAATTCAGCTCCTTGATCGCATGTAAAAATAATTTTACCCACAGCTTTTTTGGTGAAATTCGCTTCCAAACCCACCACTAACATTGAAATTTTCTGACCTGACTTTTGAATTTTAGAAATGCACAAAACACCAGTAGAAAGTTCTGCTGCCATTCCTTGAACTGCCCAGAACATACTTTTGAATGGATTTTGGTTCAACCACCCCAATTTGACTTGTGTTTGTGATTTACTCTCATCATAATAATACAATTTGATACCTGCAATCTTTGCAATGGGCAATTTTAACCAAGTGAATTTATTAAAGGTGGAACGTTTCATTTTATATAATTTTTAACATCAAATATAACTTAAAGTATGGTATGTATTAGTTAAAAAGAGAAATTATCGTTTATATTTGCCCTAATACAGTTTAATATATGACTCCAGTAATTATTTTAGTAAGTTTTTTTGTACTTCATTGGTACGCTTCATTATTTTTCCAATCGATGTTTCACCACAGATATGCTGCACATGGTATGTTCCGTATGAGTAAATTTTGGGAAAAGACCTTTCACATAGGTGCATTCATTACCCAAGGTTCTTCTTATTTGAGCCCATACGCATATGGTGTTATGCATCGCATCCATCATGCATTTGCTGATAAGGATGGTGACCCTCATTCCCCATTGATCGATAAAGATTTATTTGCGATGATGTGGAGAACCAGAAGAGTTTATTTAGAAATCAATCAAGAAGTAGCCGTTATTGGGGACAAATTCAAAAAAGGAGTTCCAAAATGGAGAAAGTTCGACAAATTTGCCGAAGCTAAATTGACGAGATTGATTTGGGTAGCGATTTATATACTTATATATGTTTATTTCGAATCACCTTGGTGGTTGTATGTTTTGATTCCAATTCACATTTTGATGTCACCGGTTCATGGAGCTATCATCAATTGGTACTCGCATAAATACGGTTATAGAAACTTCGATGTGAAAGATACTTCACACAATTTGTTCCCAGTGGACTTATTGATGTGGGGAGAAAGTTTACACAACAATCACCACAAATTCGGTGGAAGACCAAATTTCGGTGTCAAATGGTTTGAGTTCGATCCGATGTACCCCGTACTAAGATTGATGAATAAACTCAAAATCATTCGAATAAGAAATATTCCTCCGACACAGTACATGTGATTTTATAAATTAATTCAACCATTGATAAATAAAATAAGTTTGACTTCGAACTTTATCGTAGGAAGATTAAATTTACCAACTAATACAATAAATAAAAATGACTGATACGATTAAAAATACCGTAATCATTGGGTCTGGTCCTGCTGGATACACAGCAGCTATCTATGCTGCAAGAGCCAATATGCAACCTGTTTTATATACGGGCATCGAACCAGGTGGACAATTGACAACGACTACTGATGTTGAAAATTTCCCAGGATATCCGGATGGTGTGACAGGTCCTGTAATGATGGAGCAACTTCAAAAACAAGCAGAGAGATTTGGTACAGAAGTAATTTTCGATTACATCACTGAAGTGGATTTGGCATCAAATCCTGGTGAAATCCATACCTTGAAAACTGCAAGTGGAAATGAAATTAAAACTAAAACAGTAATTATTTCTACCGGTGCGACTGCTAAGTATTTAGGTTTGGAAGATGAAGAAAAATACAAAGGAAGTGGAGTTTCTGCTTGTGCAACTTGCGATGGGTTTTTCTATAAAAATCAACCGGTAGTTGTAGTAGGTGGAGGTGACACGGCAGCTGAAGAAGCTACTTATTTATCGAAAATTTGTTCCAAAGTTTATTTATTGGTCAGAAGAGATGAAATGCGTGCTTCTAAAGTTATGCAAGAAAGAGTTTTCAATACGCCAAATATTGAAGTTATGTTTCATCATGAATTGATTGGAATCAGTGGTGATCAAGTGGTTCAAAAAGCGAAAGTTATTAATAATCAAACCCAAGAAACCACTGAAATCGATGTTGAAGGAGTATTTATTGCCATTGGTCATAAACCCAACACAGAATTATTCAAAGGAGTTTTGGACATGGACGAATCCGGTTATTTAATTACTCAAAATAAATCTACAAAAACCAATCTTCCGGGCGTTTTCGCAGCGGGTGATGTTCAAGACAATGTTTATCGACAAGCCATTACTGCCGCAGGTACTGGATGTATGGCAGCTTTGGATGCTGAGAGATATGTAGCTGAAAATTTTTAAAAAAATAAATGATAAAAAAATCCCTGACATCAAATGATATCAGGGATTTTTTGTTGTATTTAATTCATTTAAACTCTTTCCAATGTGGAATAATAACCGCCAATCCATAACCTATAAAAACAAATAAGGTAAACATGGAATAAAGCGTTCCATCCGGCATAAATTCTGGTTGCATAACTATCGATAAAAACAAACCGATTATGGTAGCATAAACACCTATTTTTCGATAAAAATAAGTTAGGATAACTCCAATAAAGCTAATCAACGCTAAAACAATTGAAGTTATCGGATACCAAGTAGGCATCACTGAGTCTTCCAAACCAAAGTGTTCTTTGAACAAAAAATCATTAGTTGACCAAATCACGTAAGAGCGAAATAAAACACCTCCTACCAAAATCAACATAATTGCTATCAACAATTTAAACCAAATGGATCTTTTCATTTTGCAAATTTACTCGAAAATTGTTTTTAACAAACGATTTTTGTCATTGAAACTCTCTTCCATTGAAATCATCGACTCAGTTCTCAATACATCTTCGATTTCATCGATTCTAAATATAATCTCTTTTGCGTGTTGTGTGTCTCTGGCACGGATTTTACAGAAAATATTGTATTTACCAGCAACTATATTCGCCACTGTAACATTTGGGATTTTATACAATTCTTCCATTACATTTTGAATCTTATTGGTTTTGGTCAACAAAATTCCTAAATATGCTACGAATTGATAACCCATTTTATCATAATCCGTGATCAAAGTTGTTCCTCTAATAATACCTGCTTCTTCCAATTTTTTGACTCTCACATGAATAGTACCGGCAGAAACATTCATTTTTTTGGCTATTTCTGTAAACGGTAATCTCGTGTTCTCAATCAAATACATCAGAATGGTTTTATCTATTTCATCTATTTCATTATTTGCTTTCATTACCACTCTTTTTTTATAATTCAACAATTATTTAATCGTATTTTTTACAAATTTACAAAACTTACTCTATAAATACGAAATTCAGCTTATGATAGATATTACATTATTTGAACCTTACCAAAGAGTTTTTTGAAGATTTTTTCACATTTTCAACTTGTGAAACATTTGGATTTCCAATGCTGTCATTTTCAGGTTCTGTAGAATGGTTTAATTCGGTGGAATCATTGCTTTCTGATCGGAAAAGTTCTTCACGATTCGAACGATTTTCTTGCAAGTCGGTCGAATTCATATCCAATCCTTCCAATTGAATATTTCTTTTATTTTCTCTTCTTTTCCTGATATTTTCAAAAATTTCTGAAGCTCTATCGAATGAAGTTCTATAAGTAATTCCAGCACCAAAACTCTGGAAGTTCCCTGCTCCTCCAAAATTTTGAACACCAAAGTTTGTAGGTCGAGTGAAGAAATTAACCACCGTAGTTTTGTTCATCACCGGCGAAATATCCCATTCAATTTCAGCTTCACCTGTCGTCACCTCGTTCGAATATCCACCACCTACTGGAACTCCAACAGCTCCGTTGAAAGTCCATCTCGGACTTAAGTCAACCCTCATATTTCCTCTAAAAGTATCCGAAGTTCCACTCATGGCTGAACCTGTTACATAATCCATCCCAATTGACACACCTCCACCTGCTATCATCGAATTGATAATTCCACCCAATTGTTTCAAAGCAATTCCAGCTCCCGTAGAAGCAGCTCCAGCCGCCAATACCGCATCTGTATCAGTCATGAATTGACCGAACAATAAAACCGCCCCAAATTGAATCATCTTATCGTCAGGATCTAAATTGAATTTATAATCGATTGAAGATTGAATGTCCGCTCCACCTTTTGGAATGGTTAAAGTAAAATCCATTTGAGGATTGGATAAAGATTCACTAATTACAATTCCCAAAACCACATCATAAGATTGACTATATCCAACGCCTAAAAATTCTCCTACATTGGAAACTGTTCTTTCGTAATTGGCAGTAATGTCCATATTCGCATCGAAAGGATCTCCTCCATTCCAACTCACATAACTTCCAGATTCTATCTCAAAATCCCTGTTCAACAATGGAACTTGCCTGAATTCATATTTACCATAATCCAAAGTATAAATTCCTTCTATACTCATATTTCCGGTTCTATTCAACTTGAATTTCAACTTATCAGTTGAGCCGTTGGCAGTTACCATATCTCCAGAAGCTGGGTCAAATATTAAGTTGACCAAAGTTCCTGCATCTGCAGTAATTTCCAAATCTATATTCATTCCCAAAGGTCCTCCTTCGATTTTTTCTGATTCATCTTCAGGAATGAATCTCACCAATTTATTCTCACCTTCTACCTTAGTTGCTCCAGTATTGATGGTGAATTCTGATCCTTCATTTACGGTTGCACTGGCCGAAATATCTAATCTTTCCGGCGGACCAAAAATCTCGAAAGCTCCTTCACCGAATACCTTTCCATAAAACAAATCATTGTGAGAAATATTTGTGTTAAGTACCAATAGATTATCTGTATTGAAAGATAAGTTCAAGAACCAAGTGGCGAAATCTCTGAATAATAGTTGACCGAAAACTTCACCTTTTGTGCCGTAAATTGTATCTCTAAATTCAAGTGCATCCAAAGAAATGTAACCTTGAACTCCACTTTGTTTGGATACAGGAACGGTATTGACTCCATCGAAAGAATAATCTGTATTTAAGAAATCTATTTTGAAACCTAAATTCGTCAAATCCAACATCCCTTCAAAATCTGGCGAATCTATAGGTCCTGTAAATCTCATATTTCCTGAAACCATTCCTCTCAAATTGCTCAAAGCTCCTGTCAAAAAGCTTTCAACAAATTTAAAGTTCAAATCATCCAAACTCGCCACCATATTGATTTCAGGCTTTTCTGGCTTATTGTCCACAAAACCGCTCGCAAATAAAACTTGTACTTGCTGTTGTTCTAAAAACAATTCCAAATCAAATACATTCTCATCAAGATTATAACTTCCGTTGAAATTTAAATCTCCTAAACTATAATCGTTCAACGCCAAATCGCTGACTTTCATTTCCATCAGCGGTTTCAACTCGTCTTCAGTCCGTATAATATCTATATCTCCATTCGCTATTCCTTCAATGGTCAAATCGCCCAAAAGTCCTTTTGATAAAATTTTGCTCAAATCCAATTGTGCCAAATCTGCATTGAGTTTAAAGTTGGTTTCGCTTTCAAAATATCCATCTAACAATAGTTTTTGATCGCCTGATTCTAAAGATAAATTTTGAAGTTCATAATAATTGGTGTCAAAATTGACAATGGCTCGATTTGAATTTCTATTGTTTTCTGGATTTAAAGACCAAACATTTCCATCGACTACAATTTCAGATGGTGAAAATCCTAAAACTAAATTTTCATCTTCATTGATGGTTTGGAATAAATTTAAATCGAAATCCACCGGAAACTCTTTACCAATTTGAAAATTCGTTTTCACCAAAAGCGAATCCTGAATCGGTGTGGTATGAATCCCCACATTATACAACATCACACTTTGCGCATTTAAACTATCGCTACGTATGTAAATTTGTTCAGTTTCCTTTGAAGTATCGATGTTTATCAATGGATTAAATACCTGAAAACCGCCATAAGCCAGACCCGTTGAACTCATCTCTGCAATCATACTATTGGAATTCACATCTACATATCCATCGATGATCGTTCCTGCATCTATTTTAATTCTATCATCGAATAAATTCAATAAATCTTGTCCAAATTCGAAGTAAAAACTAAATCTTTGGTCAGGCGAAACTTCTTTGGTTTGATAAGTTACCAAAGCTTGTGAACCTATACTGTTTATAATGGCATCAGGTAGTTCGCTCAAATAGAAATCTCCGTGAACTTCACCGTTCAAATATCCTGGAACATCTAATTCTAAATTGTTTCTATCGTTTCTTTGAGAACTAACTATATGTGCATAATCAATAGATAAAGTATCATTGATCGATGTGAAATAAACATCATTTAGCTCAACTGTACCTAAAAAATCATCCAATTCACTAAAGGTAAAATCACCTTTTGCATCTGCTTTGATTTTTGCTTTTAAATCTTTGGTTACGCCCAGATAATCCAAATCTAACTTTCGAATATCTGAAACGAATTCCATACGAAATGGTTTTTGTGAAAAATCGAACAAACCATCGTAATCCAAATTTAATTTATCATCATTTATTGATAAAAAACCACTAAAACGCTCATTTTTCAAATTCCCATCGATGGTTACATTTTCATAGCGATTGCCTAAAAGATCTATATAATTTAAATTTCCATCGGCTGTAACCACCAATCTCTTCAAATCAGTTCCACTTCCTACAAAATTCAATCGACCACTTATAAAACCTAATTCATCAACATCTGTGATTTGCTTTAAATTGATATTATTTGTATTGACTGAACCGCTGTACTTTAAAGTTGAACGATAATCATTTAAATTTACATTTAAATCAGCATCACCCAAAGAAGTTATGGCGTATCCATCCACTTTGATTTCATCATAATTTAAATCAAAATCTCCCGAATAATCCATATTGCCAAATCGATTGATAAAATCTGGAATATTTTGGGCAATGAAAGTTGGTAAAACTCGAGTCAAATCTTGATAATTTGTACGCAATTTCAAAGCATTACTACTCAAAGCAATCTTCTCAGCATCGGTCATATCTTTTAACTCAAATTCAGTAAAACCGATAAAAGTATTTTCATCAGCCAATTGCAAATAAGTCAAAACCATATCATTCAAAGTTCCATTGGCTTGACCTAAAATTTCAAATTGAGAATCTTTGTCAAAATCATCTACGAAATATCGAATATCCTTTAGACCAACCACTGATCCTTGAATAATTTCTAAATCCCAATGAACTTTATCTTCAAAATCACCTAAATCTTCTTGCGAATTGAAAGTAAAAAACAAATGACCTTCTAAATCTGTGTCTTCCGTATGAATTTTCAATTCATCAAAAATCATTTCTTGATCGGACAAATGAAAGTTTGCGGCAAGTTGTTTCAATTGATAATCTTCACCATTTCTCTTTCCATCAAAACTCAGATTTTTCAAATCGGCCCAAATCAAATCATTTTCTAATCTGAAGTTTTCTACTTTTAATTGAAAGTTTTCAGCATTGACCCAATCGCGTTTATGACCTTCTAAGTTTTCATTTCTAATGAGCAATTTCCCATCATAAACATTGACTATTCCACGCAATTTAAAATCGGATTTCTCTTTTTCTTCTTCACTCGAAAAATTATTGATCAATGTAATAAAGTTGCTGATCGAATCACCTTTATAAGTCACCACTTTGATGTTGGGTTCAAACATATTGAGTTTACGAATGTTGATTCGATTCGGTTCGAGAATTAAACCAGTCAAACTCAATTTTGCTTGCAATCGAGGAATTTCAATGAATTCCACACCATAATCATCTTCGGCAGAAACTCCATATAAATTTACATCTCCAAAAAACTCGATGCTTATACGATCGACATTGATTTTCGTACCCAAAGAATCGTTTAATTCTTCGATTACATATTGCGCCACTTTGGTTTGTATCGCAGGAATTTGAACAACTATCATCAACACCAAAGTCAGTGTCAACAACACTATAGTTGGTATCAAAACAATTCTTCCAAGACGTCTTTGTAATTTGGTACTCAAAATTCCGATATTTGCTGTAAAATTACGTGATATTAATTAAACCTTATAATAAATCTATGAGTGATTTCCCAATCATTTTAGGAATTGAATCCTCTTGTGACGATACAGGCGCCGCCATCATACAAGACAGCAAAATTCTTTCCAATATTGTTGCCAATCAAAAAGTTCATCAAAGTTATGGTGGAGTTGTGCCTGAACTGGCTTCCAGAGCTCATCAGCAAAATATTGTTCCTGTGGTAAATGAAGCGCTGAAACAAGCAAAAGTCGAACTCAATCAACTCAGTGCAATCGCCTTTACTCGTGGACCTGGATTGTTGGGTTCTCTTTTGGTGGGCAATAGTTTTGCGAAATCTTTGAGCATGACGCTCGATATTCCTTTGATTGAAGTCAATCATATGCAAGCTCATATTTTGGCTCATTTTATTGATGATGCCAATGAATCCGCTCCAGAATTTCCTTTTTTATGTTTGACTGTAAGTGGTGGTCATACTCAAATTGTGAAAATCAAGGATTATTTTGAAATGGAAGTTTTGGGTGAAACTTTGGACGATGCGGCAGGTGAAGCTTTTGATAAATCTGGAAAAATTTTAGGTTTGGATTATCCTTCAGGTCCGATTATCGATAAACTCGCTAAGGACGGAAATCCGAATCGTTTTGAATTTCCTGAACCAAAAGTCGATGGTTTGAACTTTAGTTTCAGTGGATTGAAAACATCCATTTTGTATTTCATTCAAAAAGAAGTGAAATCAAATCCAAATTTCATCGAAGAAAATCTCAATGATTTATGTGCTTCCATTCAAAAGAAAATCATCGATATACTCTTAAATAAATTAATTCAAGCAGCCGAAGACAATCAAATCGAACATTTAGCGATTGCTGGTGGAGTTTCTGCGAACTCTGAGTTGAGAGAGCGACTCCAAGCCATTGAAATTGAAAAAGGATGGAAAGTTTACATTCCTAAATTTGAATACACTACGGACAATGCTGCCATGATAGCTATGGTCGGTCAACTTAAATTTATGAATGATCAATTCACTGATATCGATTCTAAATCAACAAGTAAATATACTATCTAATGCAACTTTTTATAGGTGAATTCAATGAAAATTTAGCTGTTCTTTCAGAAGAAGAAAGCAAACATTTCTCAAAAGTTCTCAGAGGAAAATTAGGTCAATCGATTTATGTAATCGACGGAAAAGGTAAATTTGTCGAAGGAAATGTCATAGAAATCAATTCTAAATCGGTTTTGGTCGAAGTCAATCAATGGCTTGAAAGTCAAAATAGAAATTATAAAATCCATATGGCCATCGCTCCGACCAAAAGCATGGATCGACTCGAATTCTTTTTAGAAAAAGCCACCGAAATTGGCATTGACGAAATCACCTTTTTAAATTGTTTTCATTCGGAAAGAAAAAACATTAAACTCGAACGTTGTCAGAGAATTGTCACTTCAGCGGTTAAACAATCATTGAAAACTTATATTCCTAAATTGAATGAACTGACTCGTTTTACAGATTTCATAAAGCAAGATTTTAATTGCAATAAACTAATTGCACATTGCAATGAAGATTTTGAAAGAATTTCAATTAAAAATCATATAAAACCCAATGAAGATTATTTGATTTTAATTGGACCTGAAGGTGATTTCTCCAAAGAAGAAATTGAAATTGCAGAAAAAAATGGTTTTAAAGGAATTTCTTTAGGTGAACAAAGACTTAGAACAGAAACAGCTGCTCTAAATGCTGTATTTGGTTTGAATTGGATCAACCAAAAATAAAAGGTGAATGTTAAATCACATTCACCTCTCTTTCTAAATGTATATTGTATTTCTCGAAAATATCTTGAATGATTTTTTCTGATAAATCATAAATTTCCTTTCCTGTAGCATTTCCATGATTGACCAAAACCAAAGCTTGATCTTTATGAACTCCGGCATCTCCAAAACGCTTTCCTTTCCAGCCCGCATTTTCGATCAACCATCCTGCAGCTACTTTCACTTTATCATCACCTGATGGATATCCTACGATTTCAGGAAATTTTAATTTCAATTCATTGAATAATTTTTGATCTATGATTGGATTTTTGAAAAAACTACCTGAATTTCCGATTTTTTTCGGATCTGGCAATTTGCTTTGTCTGATTTTAATAACTGCTTGAGCAACATCTTTAATTGTAGGATTTTCAATTCCCATTTGAGCCAATTCATTGCGTATTGCACCATATTCAGTATGAAGTTTATGATTTTTTTTGGTCAATTTAAAACTGACATCCAAAATCAAATATTGCCCTTTCAATTCATTTTTAAAAACTGAATCTCTATAACCAAATTTACATTGCTCATTGGTAAATGTTCTCAATTGGCCCGTTGCAATCTCAAGTGCAGTCAACTCGGTCATGGTATCTTTTATTTCCACACCATACGCACCAATATTCTGAATAGGCGCAGTACCTGCTCGACCTGGAATTAAAGATAAATTTTCCAATCCACCCAAATCTCTTTCGATGCACCATTGTACAAAATCATTCCAAACTTCAGCAGAATTAACTTTGACTATAGCTTCATCTTCATTGGATTCGACAATTTCTATTCCATGCATTTCGATTTTCAGTGCCAAGCCATCCCAATCGTTTACAATCAGCATATTGCTTCCACCGCTTAGCAATAAAATCTTTTGATTATTTTCTTTGGTCCAATTTAATATTTCTCTTACTTCATCTTGGTTAGAGGCAACTGCAAAATATTTAGCAATTGCCTCTACACCAAATGTATTATAAGGTTTTAATGATACATTTTCTTTGATCAACATCAATCTTCATTATTTTTATAAATGGTTCCAGGATACTTTTTCAAGGCAGCTCTAAGAATTTCTGCTGAACGTTTCAATTCGTCTTGATTCAAAACATAAGCAATTCTCACTTGATTTTTAACAGATTCTGGATCACTGTAAAATCCACTCCCAGGAGCAACCATTACCGTTTCACCATCTAAATCAAAATCATTTAACAACCAAATTGCAAATTTCTCAGCATCATCTACCGGCAATTCTACCATGCAATAAAAAGCACCTTTTGGATTAGGGCAAATTACGCCAGGAATATCGTTCAACTCACTCACCAACAAATTTCTTCTTCTCAAATATTCTTCCCTACTTTTTTCGAAATAATCTCCAATGTTTAAATGCGCTTGAGTAGCTGCATATTGACTGGTCAAAACTGGACTCAAACGAGCTTGAGCAAATTTCAATGCTCTTGAAATAACCGCTTCATTTCTTGAAATCATAGCTCCCAATCTTGCTCCACACATACTGAATCGTTTGGATTCAGAATCTATAACAATTACATGATCTTTGAGTTCTTCAAAAGTCAAAACAGAAGTGTGTTTCACATCTCCATAAACATATTCTGCATAAACTTCATCAGAAATCAAATACAAATCATGTTTTAGAACCAACTCTTTCAATTGCTCCAATTCTTGTTCTGAATAAAGATAACCCGTTGGATTTCCAGGATGGCAAATCAATATAGCTTTGGTTTTCGAAGTAATTTTATCTTCGAAAGAAGCAATTGGCGGAAGTCCGAAATTATTTTCAATGGTCGATCGCACTGGAACAATTTTCACATCGCTCTGACATGCAAAACTATTATAGTTAGCATAAAATGGCTCAGGAATAATGATTTCATCGCCAGGATTTGCAATCACACTAAAGGTAAATAGCAAAGCCTCAGAGCCACCATTTGTAACAATTATATCATTGGTTTCTACATCGTAACCTCTATGTTTATAATAATCAGAAAGAGCTTTTCTATATTCTGGAGTACCTTCTGAATGCGTATACGAAATCACCTCATAAGGAAGTGAATGATAAGCTTCTAAAGCTGAAACTGGCGATTCTACATCGGGCTGTCCAATGTTTAAGTGATAAACCTTTTTACCATCTGCTTTTGCTTTGTCTGCATAAGGGGTCAACTTTCTTATTGGAGAAGAAGGCATTTTTTCTCCTTTAACCGATAATTGTAACATTATTTCTTGAGTTTTTTTATGAATGGCTGTAAAGATATAAATTTTTGGTATTGTTTTTGACTAATTAATATCGTAAATTAGAAACATTAATAACAACTAAAAACCACTTAACTATGGCAAAAGAAAACGGAGCATTTAAATTATTAGCAGGTTTATTAATCGGAGCAGCTGCAGGAGCAGCAGCAGGTTTATTATTAGCTCCTCAATCTGGAGAGAAAACCCGCAAACAATTGAAGAAAGAAGCTAAAAAATTGAAAAAAGAATTGGATAAATATTCTAACGACTTTAGCGATACTGCAAAAAAAGTTAAAGAAGATTTAGAAGTTCGTTTAGCCAATGTGAAAGAAAAGTTACAAGGTACTGCAGAGGACCTAAAGAAAGAAGGCAAAAAAGCAAAAGATGAATTCGAAGAAAATGTTGGGGTTTAATCTCCAACATTTTTTTAAATTTGATTGAAATCTTCAATTATGTTCAATAATATCAAAGACTATATCAATAATAAAATCGAATATACTAAGCTGGAAGCTTTAGACACTTTTAGTCATGTGGTTTCAGCGGGTGTATTTGGAATATTGGTCGGAATGTTTAGTATGCTTATTTTAGTGATAGCAAGCATTACATTTGGATTTTTATTAGGTCAATGGTTCGATAATTATGGATTAGGTTTTTTGGTATTATTTGCATTGTATTTGATACTTTTTTTCGTACTTTTTTTCTTCAAAAAAAGGATCATTTCTTTTATAACCAATATGGTTATAGCAACAACGATGGAAGCTTTACAAAACTCAGAATCCGATAATGATGAGAAATAAAGAAATTAAAAATTTAGCAGATTTAAGAAGAGCTAAAAGAGAGTTGAAATTAAAAATTGATAAGGTTGAAAATCAAACCGGAAACAGTTTTTGGGCAAATGCTGCTAAAACTTTTACAAATTCTATCGAAAATAGTTTTTTAATCAATACTTCACCTGTTGGTTCACAAGTCAATTCTACCCTTAACTTTTTGTCCAATTCTGCTCAAAAAGCATTTAAAATAAACGATACTGGCAAGAGGTTAATCTCTATTGCTATTTTAGTCACCGCACCCATCATAGCAAAAAAAATACAGGATTATATCGATGATAAATTCTAAAAATCATTCGTTAAATTCAATTATTCCACATTAATTTATTCATTTTTGATACCTACTTTGTAACGTTTGTATAAATTTACATACAAATAAAACAAAAAGCTTATGTCTGATTTGCTCGTCGCAAAGGGGTTAACCAAAAGATTTGATAAAAAAGTAGCACTTAACAATTTTGATTTAACGATTCCTAATGGCTCTATTTACGGACTATTGGGACCAAATGGTGCTGGAAAAACAACTTTCTTAAGAATTATTAATCAAATTACAGCTCCCGATACAGGAAGTGTAACTATCGCAGGAAAACCTCTAACCAAAGAAGTGATTCCAATGGTTGGTTACATGCCAGAAGAACGCGGATTATATACCAATATGAAAATTGGCGAACAAGCGCTTTACTTCGCAAAACTCAAAGGTCTTTCGAGTTCTGAAGCCAAAAAAAGAACCAAATATTGGTTTGAAAAATTGGGCATTGAAGAATGGTGGGACAAAAAACTTACAGAATTGTCAAAAGGTATGGGGCAAAAAGTCCAATTTGTCATCACAGTTCTTCACGAACCTGAATTGTTGATTTTCGACGAACCTTTCAGTGGATTCGACCCGGTCAATGCACAATTGATTGCCAATGAAATCATCGAATTGAGCAAAAAAGGAACGACTATTATTTTTTCCACCCATAGAATGGAATCTGTGGAAGAAATGTGTGACCACATCGCATTGATTAATAAATCCAACAAAGTTTTGGACGGCGAAATCAATCAAGTCAAACATCAATTCAAATCAGGAAAATATTTAGCTGAAATAAATAACGTTGAAACAGATCATTGGCAAAATTTCAAATCGATTCATCAACTCAGCGAAAATGATATTTTATCAGAATCAAATGGAATTAAGAAATTTTACATTTCAATTCCAGAAAACACAGATTCAAACACTTTCTTAACACAACTCACTCAGCTTGGGCATATCACACAATACACAGAAGCCATTCCTTCGATGAATGAAGTATTTTTAAAAGCTGTTAAAAACTAAATTCCCAAATTAAAATTATGAAACAAATCCTACTTGTTGCACAAAGAGAATTCCTTTCGCAAGCAAAAAATAGAACTTTCATCATCATGACTTTCCTATCTCCTATCATCATCGTTGGAGTGTTCGGAATTATTTTATGGATGATGTCTGTCAACACCAATCAAAAAAATATAGCAGTAGTCGATAAGAGCAATGAATTCATAACAAGTTTTGCTTCGACCAAAAACGAAATCTATAATTTCTATTCGGAAAGTGATATTCAAGGAATAAAAGACACTCTACTCGAGAGTAAAACCTTAAATGCCTTACTCATCATTCCTGAAATAAAAGACAATGATTTCTCGAGTTTAAATGATGTTGAATTAATAACCAATGGAAATTTGGGAATGGGTTTTAATGAGAAAATCGAAGGTAGAATCAACGGAAAAGTTGAAGAACTAAAAATGGTTTCCGCAGGTGTTTCTCAGAATCAACTGGATCAATTGAAATCCAACATTAAAGTAAAAACGATCAACCTTAAAGATGGTAAAGGAAAGGACAGCACTGCAGAATATTTAAAATTTGGAATTGCATTGTTTTTGGCCTATATCATTTTTATGTTCATTATGCTTTATGGAGTAAAAGTCATGCGATCAGTAGTTGAAGAAAAAAACAACAGAGTGGTTGAAATCATCGTTTCATCCATCAAACCATTCAATTTAATGATGGGAAAAATCTTAGGAACTACTTTTGTCGCACTGACTCAATTTGCCATTTGGATTTTTATGGGTGCAGCTCTTATCATAGGAGGCTCAGCATTCTTTGCATCAAAACTTGAAATGCCGGAAGAAATGAGCAATATGACAACAGCTCAAGCAGAAGCTTTGATGGCAAATCCTGAGTGGATGATGGAAACCAACAATATACTCAATGAAATCATGAACATAGATTTTCTGTTTATCACCGTGTTTTTCATTATTTTCTTCTTGTTGGGTTATTTATTTTACAGTTCCATTTTTGCGGCCATTGGTTCTGCGGTTGACAACGAAACAGATACTCAGCAATTCACCATGTATCCTATGTTTCCAATGATGATTGCTATGTATGGAAGTTTTACAACCATCGACAATCCGGACGGTCCTGTATCGTTTTGGCTATCGATGATTCCATTGACCTCGCCGATATCCATGGTCACTCGTTTGCCGTTTGGTGTAGAATGGTGGGAAATTTTACTTTCATTAGGATTATTGGTTGGGTCAACTTTATTTATGGTTTATATAGGAGCGAAAATTTACAAGGTTGGAATTTTGATGTATGGAAAAAAACCATCTTTAAAGGAAATATGGAAATGGATTCGATATTCAAATTGATCCAATAAGCACAGATGTTTTTATAAATTTAGCATACAAAATTAAATTACTTAAATTTGTGTCTTTAAATCAAATCTATGTCAGAAGATAATTTAAAGCGTGTAATTTCCCACGCAAAAGAATATGGTTTTATTTTTCAATCCAGTGAGATTTACGATGGACTTTCTGCAGTTTACGACTATGGTCAAAATGGTGTAGAGTTAAAAAATAATATCAAAAGGTATTGGTGGAAAGCGATGGTTCAACTCAACGATGAGATCGTTGGAATTGATTCGTCGATATTTATGCATCCAACCATCTGGAAAGCCTCTGGTCATGTCGATGCGTTCAATGATCCGCTGATTGACAACAAAGATTCAAAAAAGCGATACAGAGCCGATGTTCTCATCGAAGATCATTGCTCAAAAATTGAAAACAAAATCAATAAAGAAATTGCCAAAGCTCAAAAAAGATTTGGTGATGCTTTCAATGAAGAAGAATTCGTTACGACCAATCCTCGCGTTTTGAGATACAAAAAAGAGATTGAAGAAATTTTAACTCGAATGGGTAAATCTTTGGAAGCAGGAGATTTGGCAGATGTGAAAGCTTTGATAGAAGAGTTGGGAATTGCGGATCCTGACACAGGTTCAAAAAACTGGACTGATGTGCGTCAATTCAACTTGATGTTCTCCACTAAATTAGGTGCAACAACTGAAGGTGCAACTGATTTATATTTGAGACCAGAAACCGCTCAAGGAATTTTTGTTAACTACCAAAACATTCAAAAAACTGCACGTCTGAACATTCCTTTCGGAATTGCTCAAATCGGTAAAGCATTTAGAAATGAAATTGTTGCCCGACAATTTGTATTTAGAATGCGTGAATTTGAACAAATGGAAATGCAATATTTCGTAACGCCTGGAACTGAGTTAGACTGGTATGAAAAATGGAAAGAAAAAAGATTGAATTGGCATCTTTCTTTGGGATTGGGTGAAGAAAATTATCGATTCCATGACCATGAAAATTTGGCTCATTATGCCAATGCTGCGACTGATATTCAATTCAACTTCCCATTTGGATTTAGAGAATTGGAAGGAATTCACTCTCGTACAGATTACGACTTAGCAAGTCACGAAAAGTTCTCTGGTAAGAAAATCCAATATTATGACAATGAGAGAAAAGAAAGTTACGTTCCATATGTAGTTGAAACTTCTGTAGGATTGGATCGACTTTTCTTAGCGATTTATTCGAATAGTTTAAAAGAAGAAGAATTGGAAGGAGGAAATACTCGAACTGTATTGAGTTTACCACCTTCTTTAGCTCCATACAAAGCAGCTATTTTGCCATTGGTCAACAAAGATGGTTTACCAGAATTGGCTAAAAAAATCCACAATCAATTGAAATTGGATTTCAATGTGATGTATGAAGAAAAAGACTCTATCGGTAGAAGATATAGACGTATGGATGCGATAGGGACTCCTTTCTGTATCACAGTTGATCACGATTCTTTGAACGACAATGCTGTGACGGTAAGATTTAGAGATAGCATGGAACAAAAACGAATTCCTATCGATGAATTGACCGATTTGATCGACAAAGAAGTAAATATGAAATATTTATTGCAAGAGCTTTAAATTTATATAGTATAAAATATAATGTTGGATTTCTTTTAACAATTTAATAAGGAATCCAACATTTTTTTATATTTTTATACAAATCACTTTATTATGAGAATGATAATTAGTTTTTTATTGACCGCTTTAATTGTACTGGGTTTAGCTCATCTTTTACCTGGAGTTGAAATCAACGGATTTTTAGGTGCACTTTTAGTTGCATTGGTGCTTGGTATTTTAAATGCATTTGTCAGACCAATTTTAGTTTTCCTGACATTACCTGCAACTTTGATAACCTTCGGTTTGTTTTTATGGGTAATCAATGCTGTGATTATTCTTATGGCTTCTTGGCTACTCGGCGACTATTTCCACGTCACAAGCTTTTGGTGGGCTTTGATATTTAGCTTATTACTTTCAGTTGTCATTTCGCTTGTCAATTATGAAAAATAAATTTACTGCGAATACAAAAAAACAATTAAGAAAAATCCCAATTGCGTGCAATTGGGATTTTTCATTTACAATATAACCCTTAATCTCTTAGCACTTCCCAAGCGCTTTCTATGTCTTTTTCTTTCAAAAGTTGTTGAGCTTTTTGATGTGAAATTTCATCATTTTTAAATTTCTCACCGATCAAATTTTCAACATTTCCTAACATCGCCAAATCATTTCCAGTTAAAACTTTACTCAAACGAATTTCTTCTGGCAAAGCATCAACTCCAATTCCCTTTGTTCTCAATGGCTTTGGAATTTCAAACAACGAATCACCATTCGAATGCGTGTACCAAGATTCACCCATTCTTCCTACCAAATCCATTTTGCGAGTATCTATAATTCCTGTTTCAGGATTGATCACATCTTCATTGACATGAATCATTTTCACTTCACAAATAACCAAAGTTCCCGCTCCTCCTCCATCGCCTAAATAAATCAAATCTTTCACTTCACATTCAAAAGAAACTTTGGATTCTTTTACTCTTGGTGGTTTAACTTTCAATGATGGAATTTCTGTCAAACCCGCTTTTGCAAATTCATTCACACCTTTTTCATACTCTGTACTCGACAAAGAACTTTGATGAACGATGTCATAAGAAACCGTATTGATCACACATTCCTTCACTTCTTCAACATTTTCCAAAGTATGTTTTACCGTAGTATCTCTCACTCTTCTTGAAGGTGAAAAAACTAAAATCGGTGGATTTGAACTGAATACATTGAAAAAACTAAAAGGACTTAAGTTCACATTTCCTTCTTTGTCAATCGTACTCACCAAAGCAATTGGTCGAGGTGCAACTGCAATTTGTAAATATTGAATCGTTTCTGCTGGTGAAACGAGTGATGTATCTATGGATTTAATTTTCATTTTAATATTTTTTAGTAAACAAAGATAAGGAGATATTAAAGCTTATGAAACAAAATGATTTCTTCTATTAACAAAACTTTTTCATTTGAAATACTATTCTTGGAATAATCATTGTGATAAATATCATGTATTGAATTATTAACTTTAAAATCTATTATTATGAACAAATTAGAATTAGAAGGAAAGTGGAACCAAATTAAAGGAAACGTAAAACAAAAGTACGGAGAGTGGTTCGATGATAACAAAACTTTAGCCGAAGGTAAAATCGATGAAGTCATCGGTAAAATTCAAGAAAAGTCTGGTAAGACAAGAGAAGAGGTAGAAAAAATGATTAAAGATTGGAAGATTTAATCCCTAAAAATCATCCTTTTCAAAGTGCCTAATTTTTATTAGGCATTTTTTTTAGTTTTGTTTGCTATGGAAATATTGACTGAAAAAATAGAATTCCCTGATCACTCAAAAGTTTCTTCACATGGAATCATAGCAATTGGCGGTGATCTAAGCACAGAACGTTTAAAATTGGCTTACAAAAAAGGAATTTTCCCTTGGTTCAATCCCAGCGAACCTATTTTATGGTGGTTTCCCGATCCAAGGTTTGTACTTTTTCCCAATCGATTGAGAATTTCTAAATCGATGAAACAAGTTTTCAAAAAGAATATTTTTACAATTACTGAAAATTTAAATTTCGAAGCTGTGATTCAAAATTGTCAAAACACCTACCGACCTGGACAAGACGGAACATGGATTACAGACGAAATGAAAGAAGCTTATATAGAATTGCATAAATTAGGTTTAGCTAAAAGTGTGGAAATTTGGCAAAATGATGAATTGGTCGGTGGATTTTATGGAATTGATCAAGGAAATATTTTTTGTGGAGAAAGTATGTTTTCAAAAGTTTCAAATGCATCGAAAGCAGGCTTTATTTGGTTTGTAGAAAAATACAAGAACAAATATGAACTGATCGATTGTCAAGTTCACTCCAATCATTTAGAAAG